>Ga0247727_10000311_pt1 | contig 117594 bp, 109 predicted proteins | sample WisWelCaveWW1625_FD_202498 | JGI IMG/M metagenome (GOLD analysis project Ga0247727, IMG submission 202498) | Biofilm microbial communities from Wishing Well Cave, Virginia, United States - WW16-25 | ecosystem: Environmental > Aquatic > Deep subsurface > Groundwater > Cave microbial mat...
GCGCTCCCGTCCCTGGTCAGAGGGCTGCCGTCCATCCGCTGCGGTTTGGCCGCGGAGCAGGGTGCCCGCTCCCGTGTCGCTAGCCTCCGAGCCGTATGACGCTGCCGACCTTCTCCGCCTCGGATGACCCAGGGCCCAGCTTCGCCGAGCTGCTCCGGCGGACCCGCCCGATGGACGCGCTGCCGCAGGCGCCGCACGAGCTCACCATCACCCACGGCACCACGGTGCTGGGAGTGCGCTACGCCGACGGCGTGGCGATGGCGGGTGACCGGCGGGCCACCTCGGGGAACCTGATCGCCCACAAGACGATGGAGAAGGTGTTCCCGGCCGACCGCTTCAGCGGTGTTGCCATCGCCGGTGCCGCGGGGCCCGCCGTCGAGATGGTGAAGCTGTTCCAGCTCCAGCTCGAGCACTACGAGAAGGTGGAGGGCACCGTCCTCAGCCTCGAGGGCAAGGCCAACCAGCTCGCCCAGATGGTGCGGAGCAACCTGCCCGCCGCGATGCAGGGCCTCGCGGTGGTGCCGCTCTTCGCGGGCTACGACAAGCTGCGCGGGCAGGGGCGGCTGTTCGAGTACGACGTCACCGGCGGGCGCTACGAGGAGCAGCACCACGTCGCCTCCGGATCCGGCAGCCTGCACGCGGGCACTGTGGTGAAGCTCGGGTACCGCGATGGCCTGACGCGCGACGATGCGATCGATCTCGTCGTGCACGCGCTGTACCGGGCCGCCGAGGAGGACTCCGCGACCGGTGGGCCCGACCTCGTGCGCGGCATCTTCCCCGTCGTGGCGACGATCACGGCCGACGGCTACCAGCGCGTGGAGGACGACGAGCTCCGCACGCGCGTCGAGGCGCTCATCGCCGGAGGTGCGACGTCATGACCATGCCGTTCTACGTCGCACCTGAGCAGGTGATGAAGGATCGGGCCGACTACGCCCGCAAGGGGATCGCCCGCGGTCGCAGCGCGGTCGCCGTCCTGTACACCGAGGGGATCCTCATCGCCGCCGAGAACAGCTCGGCCACCCTCCACAAGGTGAGCGAGATCTACGACCGCATCGCGTTCGCGGGCGTCGGCAAGTACAACGAGTTCGACCAGCTCCGCATCGCCGGGGTGCGCCACGCCGACCTGAAGGGGTACCAGTACAGCCGCGAGGACGTCGACGCCCGCAGCCTGGCCAACGCCTACGCCCAGATGCTCGGCCAGATCTTCACCCACGAGATGAAGCCGATGGAGGTGGAGATCCTCGTCGCCGAGGTCGGACTCGACTCGACCGAGGACCAGGTGTTCCACATCCTCTACGACGGCAGCGTCGTCGACGAGGACCGCTACAGCGTGATCGGCGGCGATGCCGAGGCGATCGGCGCGCGCCTCGAGGCCGCCTTCCAGCCGGGACTCGACCTCGGGGGTGCCCTCAACGCGGCGGTGGGCGCCCTCGCCGGCCCCGAGCGCACCCTGGTCGCCGGCGACCTCGAGGTGGCCGTGCTGTCCCGTGCCAACGGGCGGCGCACCTTCCGTCGCGTCGAGGACGACGAGCTCGCCCCGTTGCTGTCGGCCGGCTGAAGCCGGCGCTCCCTCCAGCCTGCGGTGGCACGGCATCGCGTCGGACCCCGGTTAGGTTGCTCCCATGGAGCGCCGGATCTTCGGACTCGAGAACGAGTACGGGGTCACGTGCACGCTGCGGGGCCAACGGCGGCTCAGCCCAGACGAGGTCGCTCGTTACCTGTTCCGCCGCGTCGTGTCGTGGGGGCGCAGCAGCAACGTCTTCCTCGCCAACGGCGCACGGCTCTACCTCGACGTCGGCTCCCACCCCGAGTACGCCACGCCGGAGTGCGACTCCATCCTCGACCTCGTCACCCATGACAAGGCGGGGGAGCGGATCCTCGAGCAGCTCCTCGGCTCGGCGGAGCAGCGGCTCCGCGAAGAGGGGATCCGCGGCGTCATCTACCTCTTCAAGAACAACACGGACTCGGCCGGCAACAGCTACGGCTGCCACGAGAACTACCTGACGTCGCGCCGGGACGACTTCGGCCACTACGCCGAGGTGCTGATCCCGTTCTTCGTGTCGCGCCAGATCTATGCAGGCGCCGGCAAGGTTCTGCAGACCGCGCGCGGCGCCATGTTCTGCATCGCGCAGCGCGCCGAGCACATATGGGAGGGCGTGTCCTCCGCCACCACACGGAGCCGACCGATCATCAACACGCGCGACGAGCCGCACGCGGATGCCGAGCGCTACCGGCGCCTGCACGTCATCGTGGGCGACTCGAACATGAGCGAGTACGCCACGTTCCTGAAGGTCGGCGCGACGTCGATCCTGCTGCGCATGCTCGAGGACCCCAGCCAGGTGCTGCGGGACCTCACGCTCGAGAACCCGATCCGCGCGATTCGCGAGATCAGCCACGACACCACATGCCGACGCAAGGTTCGCCTTGCCAACGGGCGCGAGCTCTCGGCACTCGACATCCAGAGCGAGTACCTGGGCAAGGCGCTGAAGTACGCGGAGACGAAGGACCTCTCGCCCCAGGAGAAGCAGGCCCTGCAGATGTGGGAGCACTGCGTCACGACCATCGAGCGCGATCCCATGGACCTCGACCGTGAGTGCGACTGGGTGATCAAGCACAAGCTCATCGAGGCCTACCGCGCCAAGCACGACCTGCCCCTCACCCATCCGAAGGTCGCGCTGATCGACCTCCAGTACCACGACATCAGCCGGCCGCGCGGATTGTTCTACAAGCTGCAGGACGCCGGCCTCGTAGAGCGCACCTGCACTGACGCCGACATCGACGAGGCCGTCGAGACCCCGCCGCAGACCACTCGGGCTCGGCTGCGCGGCGAGTTCATCCGTCGGGCCAAGGAGCGCAAGCGCGACTACACGGTCGACTGGGTGCACCTGAAGCTCAACGACCAGGCCCAGCGCACCGTCCTGTGCAAGGACCCCTTCCGGTCCCGGGACGAGCGCGTCGAGAAGCTCATCGCCTCGTTGTAGTGCCGACGTTCCGCACGGCCGTGGTGACCGAGCTCCTACAGGAGCGGACGGGTCTCCAGCGGGTCGACACCGACCTCGGACGGGCGTACGCGCTCACCCGGCTGACGGGGCCGGTGTCCGTCGGCGACCGCGTGGTCCTCAACACGACGGCCGTGGAGCTCGGGCTCGGAACTGGCGGGTGGCACGTCGTGCACTGGAACACCGCGCGGGCGGTGTTCGACGAACCGGGCCCCGGTCACATCATGAAGCTGCGCTACACGAGCCTCCAGGTCGACGTCGGATCCACGGAGGAGCACGATCCAGCGACCGCGACCGACCTCAGCGGCATGCCCGTGGTCGTCGGGAGCCTGCACAGCCAGGTACCGGGGATCGCTGCGGCCATCCACGACGCGGCGCCACACGCGCGGCTGACGTACGTCATGACCGACGGAGCGGCCCTGCCGATCGTGATCTCCGACCTGGTCGACGCCATGACGCGCGTCGGCCTGATCAATGCGACGATCACCGCCGGGCACGCGTTCGGGGGTGACCTCGAGGCGGTCTCCGTGCCATCGGCCCTCGCGCTGGCCCGTCACGTCACCCATGCGGACGTCACGATCGTGGCGATGGGCCCGGGGGTGGTCGGCACGTCGTCACCGCTGGGCACGACGGCCCTCGAGGTCGCCGCGGTCCTCGACGCGGCCGCCGCGCTCGGTGGCCGGCCGGTGGCGGTGCTGCGGATGTCCGACGGCGACGAGCGCGAGCGCCACCGTGGGGTGAGCCATCACACCCGGACCGCGCTCGACCTCACCCGATCGTCGGTGCTGGTGGCCTCGCCGCTCCTTGGCGCCTACGAGCACCCGAGGCACGACGTGCGTGTGGTCGACGGGCCGGACGTGCCCGCCCTCCTGGGGGCCATGGACCTCCAGGTCACCACGATGGGCCGAGGTCCGGATGAGGACCCGCTCTTCTTCCGCGCCACCGCGGCTGCGGGCGCCCTGGCGGCGTCACTCCTCTAGATAGGGTGCGCGGGTGTCGGGTCAGAAGCTGGAGCGCCTCCTCAACCTGACGGCCCTGCTCCTCGACGCGCGGCGTCCGCTGACGGCCCAGCAGATCCAGCGTCAGCTCGAGTACCCGGAGGACCTGACCGCCTTCCGGCGCGCCTTCGAGCGGGACAAGGACGAGCTGCGGGCCATGGGCATCCCGCTGCGGGTCGAACGCGTGCCGGGAGTGCTGCCCGAGGTCGATGGCTACCGCATCCCGCGAGAGGAGTACGCGCTCCGTGACCCCGGCCTCACGACCGAGGAGCTGGCCGCCCTTCACCTCGCCGCGTCGGCGGTGCAGGTCGAGGGGCTCCCCGCCACCGAAGGCCTGCTGAAGCTCGGCGGGCTGGTCACCGACGGCGCGCACGACCTCGGCGTCCACGTGGCGCCGCTGCCCGCGGACCCGAACCTGGCCCGGCTGTTCGGCGCGGTCGCGGGCCGAACGACCGTTCGGCTGCGGTACCACGACCAGGACCGCACGATCGACCCGTACCGCCTCGAGTTCCAGCGGGGCCGCTGGTACCTCACGGGTTACGACCACCTCCGCGACGAGGAGCGCAACTACCGACTCGACCGCGTCGAAGGGGAGGTCACCCTGACGGACGAGCCGCCGTTCGATCCGCCGACCACCGCCGTGCCCGGCCGGGCCCGCGGCGTGTGGGAGCTCGGCGCCGAGGCGCCGGTGCGCGCCCGCGTTCGGATCGACGGCCCCCAGGTCGGCTGGGCGGTCCAGCACGTCGGGCCCGACCACGTGGTGGGGGAGGAGGCCGACGGCTCGGTGGTCGTCGAGCTCCCCGTCACGAATCGAACCGCCTTCCGATCCTTTGTGCTGTCGTTCCTCGAGCACGCCGAGGTGCTCGAGCCAGCGGAGCTGCGCGACGACCTGATCGCCTGGTTGTCGTGAGCGCATCCGCGTCCGCCGCGCGCATGCAGCGACTGCTGTCCATGGTGCCGTGGATCGCCGCCCACGACGGCCCGACCCTCGCCGAGGTCTGCGCGCGCTTCGACCTCACCCCGAAGGCATTGGCCGCGGACCTCGAGGTGATGTGGCTCGTGGGCCTCCCGCCGTACACCCCCGACGCCCTCATCGACGTTGTGCAGGAGGGCGAGCGCGTGTGGATCCACTTCGCGGACGTGTTCGAGGCGCCCCAACGGCTCACCCCGGACCAGGCGGTGGCTCTGCTGACGGCCGGGGCAAGCGTGCTCGCGTTGCCCGGTGGTGATGACAGCGGGGCGCTGGCTCGCGGCGTCGCGAAGCTGGCGGCCGTGCTCGGCGTCGACGCTGCCCAGGTGCTGGACATCGACCTCGGCCTCGGGGGCGCGGAGGTCCTCGACGTGCTGCGGACGGGCGTGGCGGAGCATCGCCGCGTGCACCTCGACTACTACTCGTACGGCCGCGATGTGCGCACGGAGCGGGACGTGGACCCATACGTCGTCCACGCCGAGGATGGCAGCCTCTACCTGCTCGGGCACTGCCACCTGGCGGGCGGTGAGCGTCGGTTCCGCGTCGACCGGATCGCCAGCGCGTCTCTCGTCGACGCCCGGTTCGAGCCGCCCGCGACCACACCCGCGCTCGGCGTGTTCCAGCCGGACGAGGACGATCCGCGCGTCATCCTCGACCTCGCGCCGTCGGCGGCCTGGGTGGCCGAGGTGTACCCGGTGGAGGGCGTCGAGGAGCAGACGGACGGCACGGTGCGTGTGCGCCTGGCGGTGGCCGCCGAGGGGTGGTTCGAGCGGCTGCTCGTGGGCCTCGGTCCGCAGGCGACCGTCGTCGAGGCCCCCGCCGCGCTCCGCGACGCCGGGCGTCGCGCCAGCGACCGCATCCTCGACCGCTACCGTTGATCCGGCCGTGACCGACACCAGCGACCCCAGCGACCTCATCGACCCCAGCGCCGAGCCGGACGACGCAGCGGACACGGGTGCGGCCTCGGAGACGGAGGACCCTCCCGACCGGATGCGGTCCCTCGTCGAGTGGGTCGCGGTCATCGTCGGCGCCTTGGTCGTGGCGCTGGTCGTGAAGACCTTCCTGTTCCAGGCCTTCTACATCCCGTCCGGGTCGATGGAGCCCACCCTCGAGAAGGGTGACCGCGTCCTCGTGAACAAGCTCAGCTACGACCTGCACGACGTCAACCGCGGTGACGTGGTCGTGTTCGAGCTCGAGCCGGATGCCGTCGGCCCCGACGGCATCAAGGACCTGATCAAGCGCGTGGTCGGACTGCCGGGCGATGTCATCGAGACGCGCGACGGCGTCGTCTACGTCAACGACGAACCACTCGACGAGCCCTACCTCCCGGATGGCACGCTCACCGGCGACCCGTCGAACGGTCAGAACCCGTCGATCGAGCGCCAGACCGTGCCGGATGGCCATGTGTACGTGCTCGGCGACAACCGCTCGAACTCCGCCGACAGCCGCTACCGCGGGCCGATCCCGATCGACTCCATCGTCGGGCGCGCGTTCATCCTCGTCTGGCCACCGGGCGACGTCGGAGGGTTGTAGAGGCGCGACGCCAGTGCGCTACTGCGCTCTGCGCAGCGCGTCGACCATGCGGTCGACGTGATCGCTGTACACACCGTCGATTCCCGCGTCGAGCAGACCATCCAGGATGCGCTCGTGCTGCGCGTCCCATCCGAAGCACAGCACCCCGAAACGGTGGAACAGGGCGGTGAGCCCTCCGGTCCACTCCGTGTGGTGCAGGTTGACGGCGTCGATGCCGGCGTCGGCCAGCACCGCCGCCCGCTCCTCCGGACCGTTGGCCATGTACCCGAGGAACGTCGAGTCGACGAGGCGCACATCAGTGCACGTCTTCCGCCACTCCACCACCCGCTCCCACCGCGGGTAGCAGAGCCACAGCCGCTCGAGCGCGCCACCGCCGGCCGCCCGCGCCACCGCTACGGTGCGGTCGAAGGCGTTTGGGTCCTTGACATCGAGCGAGATGTCCAGGTCGGTGCCGACCGCGTCGTACAGCTCGGCGACGGTGGGGATGTGGGCCGGGAGGTCCGCGCGGTCGCACGCCGCGATGGGGCGACGACGCAACCGGCCGCCGAGCACGCCGTCGTGGTCGAGTACCGCCTCGCCGTCCCGGGTCAGCCAGACATCGCTCTCGAGACCGGTCGCGCCGAGGCGCACGGCCAGCGTGAAGGCCTCCAGCGTGTTCTCGGGCGCATGGGCCCGGGCACCGCGGTGCGCGAAGGCGATCGGGGGGCGACGGAGCGGCGGCAGCCGAGTGGGCACGACGGCCCATTGTGCCAGACATCCTCAAGCGTCAAGGTGGTCACACCGACATCTTGAGACGACGAACGTCCTTGCAAAGGGGCCGGGAGGGCCGGGCGAAATGGCAACGGTGATCAAGGCGAGCTGTCATGACTGCGGAGATGTGGAGCTCGCCGTCGACGACCTCGAGGTGCGGGTCTGCACCCAGGATGACCAAGGCAGCTACGTGTTCCGCTGCCCGAGCTGCCAGATGTCCGTCGTGAAGCCAGCCGAGCGTCGGATCGTCGACATGCTCGTCGCGTCCGGCGTCCCGCTCGTCGAGTGGCGGCTCCCCGCTGAGCTCTTCGAGCCGCGGGTGGGCGACCCGATCTGCCATGACGACCTCATCGACTTCCACCGGCTCCTCCAAGAGGACGGCTGGTTCGACGCGGTGGTGGCACGACCGTGATGTCGCTGCTCTGGGCCGTCCCGCCGGTCGCGGTGGCCCTCGGCGCGGTGCTGGCGATGGTCCAGCTGCGGGGGATCGCCGATGCGGCCGCTGACCTGCAGGTCGAGCTGCGTCGCTTCACCGAGGTGCACCTCGCGGTGGCCGAGGTCCGCTCGGCGACGGCTGACGCACGGGCAACCGCTCGAGGCCTGCGCCGCGCCTGAGCCGTCGGGGGCCGCCGGTACACTCGGCCACCATGTTCAACATCGGCGGCGGCGAGCTGATCGTCATCCTGCTCATCGCCCTGATCGTGCTGGGGCCGCAGCGCCTGCCTGATGCCGCCCGCCAGCTTGGCAAGGCCATGAGCGATCTCCGGCGCCTGTCCAGCGGGTTCCAGAACGAGATGAAGCAGGCCCTGGAGACGGCCGACGAACCCACCCGGGTGACGGCTCGCCGAAACGTGCTCTCCACCGACCCGTCCTCGTCCCCAAGCCCGCCCGTCGACGAGGATGCCGCGGCGGGCTCGATCGCCGCCGTCAGCGCGCAGCCCTCCGCACCAGCGGACCCGCCGGCTGCGGCGGTGCCCGCACGGGCGTCCAGCAAGAAGGCGGCCCAAGCCCCTCAGGGGGCGACGCCCAAGCCGCGCCCGACGGACCCGTCCGAAGTCGAGCCGGAGCCAGCGTCACCCGCGAAGCCGAGCGCCTCGACGCGGACGCCCATGGCGGGGGAGCGCTCGGACGCTCCGCCGCGCCCCACCGACGGCTGACATGAGCTCCGCCGCCGCGCCGGCCGTGCCGGACGACACTCGCATGTCGCTCATCGAGCACCTCACGGAGCTCCGCGACCGCATCATCAAGATCGTGCTGGCGGTCGTGGTCGGGATGGTCATCTCGTTCGCCCTCTACAACCAGATCTTCGAGATTCTCCTGGGTCCGTACCAGGACGTGGCGAACGCGCGACCGGAGACCACCTTGGGCGAGGGTCGGCTCCTCTTGAGCGACCCGCTGCAGGGCTTCGCCATCCGCATGAAGCTGGCCGCCTATGGCGGGATCGCGATCGCGATGCCCGTGATCCTGTGGCAGATCTGGCGCTTCGTGACGCCGGGCCTCTACACGCACGAGAAGCGGTACGCGGTGCCGTTCATGGTGAGCGCCTTGTCGCTGTTCGTGCTCGGTGCGGGCCTTGCGTACTACACGCTCCCGCGAGCGCTCGACTTCCTGATCGACATCGGCGGCTCGGAGAACTTCGTCACCGCGTTCCAGCCAGACAAGTACTTCACCCTGATCACGTACATGATGCTGGCGTTCGGGATCGGGTTCGAGTTCCCGATCCTGCTGATCTTCCTGCAGATGGCGGGCATCATCGGCCCGCAGCAGCTACGCAACGCCCGCCGCTACGCCATCGTCGGCATCTGCGTGCTCGTCGCCGTGATCACGCCCTCCGGCGACCCGATCAGCATGCTCATGCTCTCGGTCCCGATGGTGGTGTTCTACGAGGCCTCGATCGTCATCGGTCGGATCCTCGAGCGTCGCCGCGCCGCCAAGGCCTGATGGACGCCGAGCCGGGTACCGGCTACGCCTTCTCGCTCGACCCCTTCCAGCTGCGCGCGATCGCAGCCCTGGACGAGGGTCGGTCGGTCCTGGTGGCGGCACCGACCGGCTCGGGCAAGACCGTGGTCGCGGAGCACGCCGTGGTCAAAGCGCTGCGCGAGGGCCGCAAGGCCTTCTACACGACGCCGATCAAGGCGCTGTCCAACCAGAAGTACGGAGACCTCGCCCGCCGCCACGGGCTCGACCGCGTCGGGCTGCTCACCGGCGACAACGCGATCAACGGCGAGGCGCCGGTCGTGGTGATGACCACCGAGGTGCTGCGGAACATGATCTACGCGGCGTCACCAGCGCTGCGCGGGCTCCGCTATGTCGTTCTCGATGAGGTGCACTTCCTCCAGGACGCCTACAGGGGTCAGGTGTGGGAGGAGGTGATGGTCCACCTCCCAGCGGATGTGTCCCTGGTCTGCCTCTCGGCCACCGTCTCCAACGCGGAGGAGCTCGCCGAGTGGATCTCGACCGTTCGCGGCCCGACGGAGGCGGTCATCGAGGAGCGTCGCCCCGTGGAGCTGCGCAACCTGTACTGCGTGGGTGACAAGACCACGCAGGACCTCCACCTGCTGCCCACCCTGGTCGACGGGCGTCCCAACGCCGAAGCCGATCGCCTCGACGACGAGGCGCTCCATGTCCGAGGCACCACGCGCGGGCGACCGCGGCGACGGTTCTTCACGCCACGGCGGATCGAGCTGATCGAGCGCCTGCAGGACGAGTCGATGCTGCCCGCCATCACCTTCATCTTCAGTCGCAAGGCGTGCGACGACGCGCGGGACGCGTGCCTGGACGCCGGGCTGCGCCTCACGACGCCCGACGAGCGGGCGCGGGTGCGCGCCATCGTCAACGAGCGCACGGCCTCCTTGGCCGACGCTGATCTCGACGTGCTCGGCTTCGATCGGTTCCTGGCCGGCCTCGAGATGGGCGTGGCGGCGCACCACGCGGGGATGGTCCCGCCGTTCAAGGAGGCAGTCGAGGCGTGCTTCACGGAGGGGCTCACCAAGGCCGTGTTCGCCACCGAGACGCTCGCGCTGGGCGTCAACATGCCGGCTCGCTCGGTCGTGATCGAGCGCCTCACCAAGTTCAGCGGCGAGCGCCGCGAGCTCCTGACGCCGGGTGAGTACACCCAGCTCACCGGCCGCGCCGGCCGCCGGGGCATCGACGAGGTCGGCTACGCCATCGTCCTCTGGTCACCGTTCGTGCCCTTCGAGCAGGTGGCCTCGCTGGCATCCAGCCGCACCTACGCTCTGCGCTCGGCGTTCCGGCCGACCTACAACATGGCGGCCAACCTCGTGCGCCGGTACCAGCCGGAGCAAGCCCACCACCTCCTCAACCTGTCCTTCGCGCAGTTCCAGGCCGACAAGGCGGTGGTCCGGTTGGAGGCCCGCATCGAGCGCCAGCACGCGCGGTTGGATCGCCTCGAGGCCGAGGCCCGATGTGCGCGCGGCGACGTCCAGGAGCTGCGCCGCCTGCGGGCGGCCGCCCAGGACCAGACGCGCCCGGGCCGCGCCCCCGGCCGCGGGAGCGTCGACCGCACCTACGCCGCCCTGAGCCGCCTGACCCCGGGCGACGTCATCGTCGTGAACGGCAAGCGCCAGGCAGTGCTCAGCGTGGCCTTCCGCAAGGGCAACCCTCGCCTCCACGTCGTCGACGAGCGCAGCCGGCCGCGCAGCCTCGGTGCGGACGAGCTGTCCGAGCCGCCGCGCGCAGTCGGCTCGGTGGAGCTCCCGGAGCCGTACAACCCCAACAACCGCGCCTTCCAGCACCAGGTGGGGGACGCCCTGCGCAGAGCCCGCCTCGCCCCACGAACCGCACCCATGCCCGAGGGCCCGAGCGGCGAGCCGGAGTCGGACGCCGCCCGGTCCCACCCGGTGGCCGACTGCCCGGACCGTGACGCCCACCTGCGCAGCGCCGTCCAGGCCGAGCGCGTCGCACGCGAGCTGGACGACCTGCGTCGGCAGGTCCGCGGCCGTACGGAGTCGCTCGCGCGCCGGTTCGATCGCGTGCTGCGACTGCTGGAGGCGTGGGGCTACCTCGACGGGTGGGCACTGACGGCATCCGGTGAGGTCCTGGCCCGGACGTACCACGAATGCGACCTCCTGGTGGCTGAGGCGATGACCAGCGGGATGCTCGACGACCTCGACGCGCCGTCGCTCGCCGCGCTCGTGTCCTGCTTCACCTACGAGCACCGCGGGCGCGAGCGCCCGCCGGACCCGCGGTTCCCGAGCGCGACCCTGCGCGAGCGGTTCCTCGCGCTACGCCGCCTGGCGGACGACCTCGTCGCCGACGAGGAGGAGGCCGGCCTTCCCGGCACCCGCCCGCCCGACGCCGGCTTCGTCCACCTGGCCCACGCCTGGGCCTCGGGCGGAGGTCTCGCCGCGGTGCTGGAGGACGAAGAGCTGTCGGGCGGCGACTTCGTGCGCAACGTCAAGCAGGTCATCGACCTGCTACGCGGGATCGGCGACGTCGCGCCCGTCCCCGCGACCGCGGCGCGCGCGCGCCAGGCGGCGGACGCCCTCCACCGCGGCGTGGTCACGGCGACGTCGGCCCTCGAGGTCGATGCCATCGCGGGAGCACCAGGTGACGATCCGGAAGGGTGAGCCGTGGGGCCAACCGGGGCCCCTGCCCCGGCACGGTGTGGTCGTCGCCACCGATGCCGAGGCTCGCGCGATCGTCACCGCCGCCCGCCGGGCCAACGAGCCCATCCCTCCCCTTGGCCTCCTCGGCGGTGACCTGTGCCGCACCCTCGGGGGCAGTGGCGACGAGGCCCGGCTGCGCTCGGACGACGCCATGCAGGTTCCTGTCGACGTCGGCGCCGTCCTGATCGACGGTCGGCTGCACTGGTTCGTCGCCCACCTGGTCGCCCGCCGCGGGTGGTGGCGAGGCCGGGTGGTCGCCGCCATGAACGCGCAGTTTCTCGGTCCCTGGGACGTGGTCCCGCGCGGCCACCCGAACGACGGTCGGCTCGACGTCCTCGACGCCGACCTATCGTTCAACGAGCGCCTCCAGGTGCGGTCGCGGCTGCGCGCCGGCACGCACCTCCCGCACCCGCGGATCGTCGAGCGCCACGTATCAGCCCTGCAGGTCGACCTCGCGCGCCCCTCCTCCATCTACCTCGACGGCGACGACGTCGGGGCCGCGAGGAGCCTGTCGATCCGCGTCGAGCCCGACGCCCTCCTCTGCGTCGTCTGACCGGCGCTCCGGTACCGCCAAGTAGGCTCCGCCGGTGGACCTGGCCACCCTCAAGGATCGCCTGAAGTCCGAGATCGAGGCGCGAGCGGACCAGCTGATCGAGGCGTCGCACCAGATCCACGAGCACCCGGAGACGAACTACCAGGAGCACTTCGCCCACGACCTCTTGACCGGGGTGCTCGAGGGCGAAGGGCTGGCCGTCGAACGCGGGGCGTGCGGGCTCGACACCGCGTTCATCGCCAGCGCGGGGGCCACGGGACCGACGGTCGCCATCCTCTGCGAGTACGACGCCCTTCCCGGCATCGGTCACGCCTGCGGGCACAACATCATCGCCAGTGCGGGCCTCGGGGCGGGCCTCGCCGCGGCGGCGCTGGCGGAGGAGGCTGGCGGCCGTGTGGTCGTGTTCGGCACGCCCGCGGAGGAGGGAGGGGGCGGCAAGATCCTGATGGCCCGCCACGGCGCCTTCGACGACGTCGACGCGGCGATGATGGTCCACCCCGCGGGCGACGACCTCGCCCGGATGGACGTGATCGCGGTGCAGGAGCTCACAGCCACCTACGAGGGCGAGGCGGCCCACGCCGCCGCCTTTCCGCACCGGGGCCGCAACGCCCTCGACGCGGCGGTGCTGGGCTACCTGAACGTGGCGGCACTCCGGCAGCACACCCGGCCCGACGAGCGCATCCACGGCGTGTTCCTGGAGGCGGGGGAGAAGCCCAACGTCGTGCCGGCCCGGGCCGTCACCGAGTGGATGGTCCGTTCTCGCTCCATCGCCAGCTTGGCGCCGCTCAAGGCGCGGGTCGCCGCCTGCCTGCAGGCGGGGGCGACGGCCGCTGGCTGCGAGGTGTCCATCGCATGGAAGCCGGTCGTGTACGCGGACATGCTCGACAACGAGGCCATGGTGTCGAGCTATGTGGCCAACGCCGCCTCGCTCGGGCGCACGGTGGCGGAGCCGCTGGGCGAGGTCGTCGTCGTCGGCAGCACCGACATGGGCAACGTGAGCTACCTCGTGCCCTCCATCCACCCCATGATCTGCGCGGCACCATCCGGGCTCCCCATCCACACCCCGGAGTTCGCCGCTCACGCCGCGTCGCCGCGGGGCGACCAGGCGGTGATCGACGGGGCCGTCACGATGGCGTGGACCGTGGCGGACCTGTGGCTCGGGGAGGGGGTCCTCGACGCCGTCCAGGCCGAGTTCGCCGCCACGATGGCCCGGGTGGGGGAGGGGGCCCGCCGGTCCGCGATCGAGGAGGTCGACAGGGCCTAATCTACGGATCCCGTCGCCCGAAAGACCGCCGATGACCGTCTACATCGCCGAGGAGTTCACGCCCGACGAGGCGGACATCCTGCGGCGCTACTTCACGAACCTCGACGGCCCGGTCTTCGCCCTTGTGAACCTCCCCGAGGTGGTCAAGGGGGCACTCTTCGCGCGCTACTCCCGCAGCTCGAAGAGCCTCCGCCGGCTGTTCCTCGACGAGTTCGTCGGCGACCTGGACATCACCGGTGACGCGACGATCGACGCGACGGTCGGCCTCCGGCGGGCCGAGGAGCTCTACGACCGGGTGTTCTTCGAGTACGGGGACGACTCGGTGGCGCAGCTCGGCGGCGTGCACCTCGCGTGTGAGCAGGCGTCGAACCTGCTGACCAAGGTGCTCGAGTGGGGGAGGCTGATGGCCTACCTGGAGCAGTCGACGCGCTACATCGCCTACGACACCCGCCTCGGGGGTCGCTACCGCTACTACCGCGATCCCGGGGTGCTGGGCTCGGAGCTCGGGCTCCGGTACATCGGCGACATGGACCGGCTGTTCGACACGTACGCAGAGCTCGTGCCGGTGATGACCGACTTCTACCGTGACCGCTTCCCGAAGGACGGTGCCGACTCGGACTTCGTGTACCGGCAGGCGATCCGGGCGAAGGCCTTCGACGCCGTCCGCGGTGTGCTGCCCGCCGCCTCGCTGTCCAACGTGGGCATCTACGGCACCGGCCAGGGGTACGAGGCACTGCTGCTGCGCATGCGCTCGCACCCGCTGCCCGAGTCACGGGCCTACGCCGACCTGATGCTCAGCGAGCTCCGCAAGGTGATCCCCAGCTTCCTGAAGCGGGTCGACCTCGACGACCGGGGCGTCGCGTGGAGCACCTACTTGGCCAGTACCCGATCTGCGATGGAGGAGATCGCCGGCGGGCTGTTCCCCGAGGGCGGTGACGCCCCGGATGAGGGTCCGGCGGTCCAGCTCCTCGACTGGGACCCGGACGGCGAGGTCAAGCTCGTCACCGCGATGCTCTACTCCCACACCCACGTGGCCGAGGCCGTGCTCGAGCAGCGCGTGCGGGCGATGACGGTCGACGAGCGCCTCGCGGTGATCCAGGCCTACATCGGCGACCGCGCGAACCGCCGCCACAAGCCGGGTCGGGCGATGGAGCGCCTCAGCTACCGGTTCGACGTGCTCGCCGACTACGGCGCCTTCCGCGACCTCCAGCGTCACCGGATGCTGTCGATCGAGTGGCAGCAGCTCAGCCCCCGCCACGGCTTCACCCGGCCGGAGGCGGTCGATCGCGCGGGGTGCGCCGACCGCTTCGACGATGCGATGGAGCGCTCGGCCTCGCTGCACGACGCGCTGGCCGCGCGGTTCCCAGCGCAGGCGCCGTACGCCGTGTCGCTCGCCTACAAGGTGCGCTTCTACCTCCACCTCAACGCGCGGGAGGCCATGCACCTCATCGAGCTGCGCACGACCCCCCAGGGCCACCCCGCCTACCGGGTGGTGGGCCAGGAGATGCACCGGCTCATCGCCGAGCAGGCAGGGCACCGCGCCGTCGCAGAGGCCATGCGGTACGTCGACCACTCGCCCGAGCCAAGCCTCGAGCGGCTCGAGGCCGAGCGCCGGGCGGAGGCCCGTCGCCAGACCCGCTAGCCCCCCCAACCCGATCTGTGGACGCTCACGTTCGGTATGCGGACGTATCCGTCCACAGATGGCGAGGGTGGTGAGGGTGGTGTGGTTTCTGTGGCTCCTGGGGCTTGTGGTGCGGATGGGGCCTCGGTAGGTTTCGCGGCCCCTGGCGGGCGGAGATCCAGGAGGACCCTCGATGCGCGCCGACCGACCGATGAGCACGACCCTCGCCGTCGTGGGGCTGGCCTTCCTCGCGCTGCTCGGCACCGGAACCCACACCGTCCGGCGGGCCGAGACCCTGGCCGCGATCGCGGCCCAGCACGGCACGACCGTGGCGGCGCTGGTCTCGGCAAACGGGATCGCCGACCCCGACGTGATCCGCATCGGACAGGACCTCGCGATCCCGTCGTCGTCCGGCGGCTCGACGTCGGGCACGTACATCGTGCGCGCCGGTGACACGCTCGCCTCGATCGCGTCCCGTCACGGCACCACCGTCGCTCGGCTCGTCGCCGCGAACCACCTCAACAGGCCCAACCTGATCCGGATCGGGCAGGTGCTCTCCGTGCCGGCGGGTGGGGCCGGTGGAGGGGCGCCCACGTTCACCACACCCGCGGGTGGCGCGACGACTCACGTCGTCCGCGCGGGGGACACGGTGAGTGGGGTCGCAGCCCGCTACCGGATCTCCCAGGCCCAGCTCATCGCCGCCAACGGGATCACGGACGGTCTGATCTACATCGGGCAGCGGCTCCAGCTCGTCCCCGCGTCGGGCCCGATCCGGGCCGCTGGCTCCACCTACATCGTGCGGGCAGGCGACACGCTCTCGCAGATCGCGGAGCGCTTCGGGACGACCGTCTCCGCGCTGGTGAAGGCCAACGCGATCACGAACCCGAACCAGGTCGCCGTGGCCCGCACCCTGAAGATCCCCGCGGGGAGTGCGGGCGGAGCGGGCGCGATCGTGTGTCCCGTGCAGGGTGGGCTCACCTTCATCAACGACTGGGGCTTCCCGCGGTCCGGTGGCCGCTTCCACGAGGGCAACGACCTCTTCGCCCCGCGTGGCGCGGCGGCCGTGGCGGCCGTGTCCGGCACGGCCGTGCAGGTCGTCGGGAGCCTCGGGGGCAACCAGGTCAAGGTCCTCGGTGACGACGGCGTTCGCTACTCGTACTCGCACCTGGACCGCTTCGGCGCGAAGGGTCGGGTGTCGGCCGGCACGGTCATCGGCTCCGTCGGCAATACCGGCAACGCCGCCGGTGGACCGCCCCACGTGCACTTCGAGGTGCACCCCGGCGGCGGGACCGCAGTCAACCCGTACCCGCGCCTGGTCGAAGCCTGCCGCTAGTGCCCTTGGGCGGTGCCCACTTCGCCGCCGCCGTCGGTACCCTGGCGCCTCCTACGGCGTCGACGCGCGTCTTGCACCGCTCGCGATCCGCAGGCGTATGATCCCGCCGCACCGTCCCCCCGAACCCCCCGCGCAAGGACCCGCAATGGCTGACGACGAGGAGCTCATCGACGAAGAGGAGGAGCTCGAGGAGGATCTCGTCGACCTCGACGAAGTGCCCGTCGACCTCGACGACGACGTCGACCTCGACGTCGAAGACGGCCTGCCCGTCGACGAGATCGATCTCGATGCCGACAACGTGGTGGACGACGTCGACGCCGATGACGAGGTCCCCCCGCCGGTCAAGGCCAAGCGTGAGGACGACGACGGCGAGGACGAGGACGAGGAGGAGGACGACCCCGACGACGTCGAGGCCGACCTCGACGCGATCCTGAAGGATCGGATCGCCGCCGCCGAGGAAGAAGAGGACGAGGAGGAGGTCGCCCCCGAGCCCGAGGAGCGCGGCGACGGCACCGGCCGCATCCTGCCCAAGCGACCCGGCGAGTTCGTCTGCCAGTCCTGCTTCCTGGTCAAGCACCCCAGCCAGCTCGCCGACGCCAAGCGCCAGCTCTGCGCGGACTGTGTGTAGCAGGCGTCGTTCGTCGGACGCCTGCTCCTCTAAGGTCGCCCGGTGACCGAGGCCGAGGAGAAGACACCAGCGGAGCAGGCTGTGGAGCAGGCGATCGACCTCTTCGTCTACGCCCCGATCGGGCTGCTGTTCGAGGGCGCCTCGCTCCTCCCGCAGCTGGTGGAGAAGGGCAGGAGCCAGGTGTCCATGGCTCGCGTCATCGGGAAGTTCGCCGTCGACCAGGGCCGCACCGAGGCCACCAAGGCGGCTGGTCGCCTCCAGGACCAGGCCGCCGGCGTGCTCGACTTCCTGGGCGACTCGGTGACCGGTGCACCGGCGGCGCGCCCGTCGCGGAGTGGCGCGGCTGCGACCGCCGCGACCGCCGTGCCCGACCAGGCGCGGACGCGCGCGGCGGCAGGGGCCGCGGGAGCGATCTCGTCCGCCAGCCTCGCCATCCCCGACTACGACGGGCTCTCCGCCTCCCAGGTCGTCAACCGGCTCGCTGGGCTGACCCCCGCCGAGCTCGCCTCCGTACAGGTCTACGAGCTCGCGAACCGCGGTCGGAAGACGATCCTGTCGAAGGTCGCCCAGCTGCAGGGCGGCTGATGGGCACGGCCGCGGAGGAGGCGTGCCGCCCCGCGGATGCAGCCGACCTCCCGCGCCTCGTCGAGCTGGCGGACGCCGCCGTGGCTGAGCTCCGCCAGGGCCGTGGCGGCGCGGTGTGGTCCCGCCACCAGGCTCGACGCCCGCCGTACGCTGCCGCCCTCCGGCGCGAGCTGGCCTCCGACGAGCACCACGTGGTGGTGGGCACGCTCGATGGCGTTGTGATGGGCTACGGGGTGGCGCGGGTCGAGCAGCTGGCGGACGGCGGACGGCTCGGCGTCGTCTCCGATCTCTACACGGAGCCCGGTTGCCGAGAGCTGGGCATCGGGGAGATCACGATGGACCGCTTGGTCGCGTGGTGCACCGACCAGGGCTGCTTCGGCGTGGACAGCCTGGCGCTCCCGGGTGACCGCCACACCAAGAACTTCTTCGAGGCGTTCGGCCTCGTGGCGCGGGCGATCATCGTCCACCGCCCGCTGCCGTGAGGCCGATCATCGGCGTCGGGGCCGTCGTCGTCGACCACGACCGACTGCTCCTCGTGCGGCGCGGCCATGGCCCGGCGCAAGGCGAGTGGAGCGTGCCTGGTGGCAAGGTCGAGCTCGGCGAGGCTCTCGTCGAGGCGGTGACCCGCGAGCTCCGCGAGGAGACGGGGCTCGAGGGGGTGTGCGGCCCGTTGCTCGGCTGGGCGGAGCGGATCGACCCCGACGCCCACTACGTGATCCTCGACTTCGACGTGACGCTGGTCGGCGACGATCAGCCGACCGCGGGTGACGACGCCGCCGAGGTGGCCTGGGTCGAGCTGCATGCGGTGGCGGAGCTGCCGCTGGTGGCGGGGCTCGCCGAGCTCCTCCACGACAACGGCATCATTGCCACGTTCACCTGACGGTCAGCGACCCTTCCACACGGGTGGGCGCTTCTCGATGAACGCCGTGAGCCCCTCGGAGAAGTCCTCCGAGCTCATCGCTGCGGCCATCCCCTCGAACGACATCTTCCAGCCCACATCGTCAGAGGCGTGCGTGCCCTCGAGCACGACGCGGCGCGACGCGCGCACGGCCACGGGTGCATTGGCGCAGATCTGCTCTGCGAGCGCGACGGCACCATCGAGGGCCTCCCCAGGCTCGACGAGCCGGTTCACCAGCCCGAAGTGATGGGCGCGCGTCGCGTCGATCGGATCGCCCGTCAGGGTGAGCTCCATGGCGACGTTCAGAGGGATCTTGCGGCCGAGTCGGAACAGGCCACCGGCGGCCGCCACCAGCGACCGCTTGACCTCCGGGATCCCGAACGTCGCCGTGGTCGACGCCACCACGAGGTCGCACGACAAGACGATCTCCGTGCCGCCTGCCAGCGCCGGACCGTCGACCGCCGCGATGATCGGCTTGATGCGCTCCCGCTGCACGATCCCGGCGAAGCCGCCTCGGGCGGTGGCAAGCCCGGCCGCGTTGCCGGCGTTGATCTCCTTCAGGTCCGCCCCCGCGCAGAAGACCGGCGGCTCGCCCGTGATGATGCCCACCCACACCGAGTCGTCTGCTTCGATCTTGTCGATGGCATCCTCGATGCCCTCCGCAACAGCCTGGTTCACCGCGTTGCGAGCCTCCGGCCGGTTGATCTTGACGACCACGAAGGGGCCACGCTTCTCGTAGACGACAGACATGACAAGCACGTTAGCCACGCCGCGGTACCCTCCTCGAAGCGACGGACCACGCGGGCGATGTGAGGCACATGCACGAGCGAGCCGGGCACCTCCAGTGCCCGTTCTGTGAGGCTTACGAGGTCGAGCGGCTCTACCTCGCGTCGCTGCGGCTCGACTCCTGCGCCTGCTCGTCGTGCGGCGCGCGCTGGGACGAGGACCCAGTGACGGGGGAGTACCGCGGTCGCTCGTTCGAGCTCGGCGGCCTGCGACCGCCTCCCTCGACCTACCCACTCGGGGCGTCCGTCGCCTGGGGCGTGGGGTCTGGGTCGACGTCCAGGTTCGGCTCCGCCGTCGCTGCGTCGGTCGGCTCGGCGGCTCGGGCCGGCTCCTCCACCGGCGCCTCGGTCGGCGCGGGCGGTTCTGAGGGTGCCTCGGCAGTGGGTTCCGGCACGGGGGTGGTGGCGGGTTGCTCGACGGCAGTGGCCTCGCCCGTCTGGGGCTCGGCCGACGTGGGCGCAGTGGCGTCGGGCTCTGTGGTCGTGGGCTCCGTGCTCGCGGGACCCGGCGCCTGGGACTCGTTGGATGGGGCCTTGTCGCGCTTGTGCTGGGCGGCCTTCGGCTTGGGGGGCTGCTTCTTGGGCGGGCGTCGGCGCTCGATCTTGGGGCGCGGCGCGTTGCGATCCGGTGCGATCTCGAAGATGTGGGCGATCTTCGGGATGCGCGTGGCAAGCCGGGCGATCGTGGCGCGCACGTCGGGGTGCAGCTCCTTCGGGAGCGACGTCGGGATCACCTTGTCCCGCACGGGCGCGAAGGCGAGCGCGTCGAGGACAGCCACCCAGCGCTCCGCGGCGGCGTCTTCGGTGAGGGCGGCGCCAGCGCCCGCCGTCAGCTTCGTGGCGAGGTCGACGGGGAGGGGTGCCCCGGCCTTGGGAGGGCGTGAGCTGAGCCGGAGGGCCCGGACGATGCGGCCCACCTCTACGGTCGCGGTGAGCTCCGCGAGCCACGCCTGGTGCTCCGCCTCCGCTCGTGCCGCGAGCCCGTCGCGCAGCGCCTGGGCGAGCGCACGCGTCTCGTCGTCCTTGGCCGCGGCGTCGGCGGTGGACACCACGGATCGCAGGTCTCGGAGGTCGAGCACCTCGAGGTCGCGCTGCGCGGCCTCGGCGCGGTCACGCCACTCTGCGGAGCGGACCTTCGGTACGAGCTTCTCGGCCATCTCGAGGAGCGGCCCGGCCGCGATCGGCGTCTCGCCCGCGGCGGAGCGCTCGGCGTTCTGCTTCTCGATGGCCTGGCGGACGGCCGGGAGGCCGCCGAGCACGACCTGCTCCGCGATGGGCCGCTGCTCGTCGGGCAGCGAGGCCAGGAGCTCCGAACGATGCGCCTTGCCAGGGCGGAGGCGCTTCGCCTTGGGGCGCTCGACGACCGGGATCGGGGGCGGCTCCGGGCGGATGCGCCGCGGCGGTCGACCCTTCTGGTCGGGCCGATCATCCCGGTTGCTGCGCCCATCCCGGCGCTCACCGCCGTCGCGAGGGCCACCCTCGCGACGCGGCGGCCCGTCACGGCGCGGCCCGTCGCGAGGGCCACCCTCGCGGCGCGGACCGCGGTCCTCGCGGCTCCGGGCGGCGAGGGTGCTGGTGACCATGGGTTCCTCTGCCGCCGGGACGAGGAGCTCGAGGCGCTCGGGCTCCTGGCGCGACCCCTTGGGCGGCAGGACACCTGTGATCTCGATGCCGTCGACGAAGAACTCGGCGTCGACTCGCAGGACGTCGCCCACCTTGACCGCACCCGGCAGGAGGGCGGCGGCGAGGGTGCCCCTCGGCTCCTTCGCACCGACGGCTCGCCAGGTCCACGTGCCGTCATCGCGCGAGCTGGTCAGCTCGATCTCGATCCTGCGGGGCATGGGGACGCGGCTCCGGTGCAAGGGCCCCAAGGGCGGGCCGGGCGTACCACCGTACTGATTCGGCTAGCGGCGGGCCCAACCGTCTGGGCGAGCAGCGAGGTCGGAGATGCTCGCGGGGAGCGTGCCCGCGGCGATGTCGGCGAGCGTCGTGCCCTCCAGCACCTCTCGGAGTGCGACGCGCGTGGCGATCCACACCCGCTGGAGCTCCGTGGCCGCCCCCTCGTACACGGTCTCCTCCGGCGGGGCGCCGTGAACGTCGGCAAGCGGTCCCTCGACCGCCCGGATCACGTCGGCGACGCTCACCTCGGTGGCAGGCCGGGCGAGCCAGTACCCGCCGTCGGATCCGCGCTGGCTGCCGACGATGCCCGATCGCCGGAGCTCCGCGAGGATGCTCTCGAGGAACCGCACGGGGATGGCCTGGGCCTTCGCGATCGCATCGCCCTTCATCGGGGCCCTGTGACCGTGCCGGGCCGCGTGGGCGGCGAGCTCGGCGCCCGCTCGCACGGCGTAGTCGACCTTGGCCGTGATGCGCATGGATCCGGTCAGGTGGCGCAGACGGCTGCGAGGCTCGACACGGCCGTGGTGCGTCGGTGCTCCCGCAGCACGTTGAGGTCCCTCCCGCTCGTCAGGTAGCAGAACGACAGGCCGGTGGCGGGATCGGCCCAGGCGACCTGTCCCGCGGCGCCGTTGTGGCCGAAGGCGGTGGGAGACACGGTGCGGCCCATGCCCCGCAGGTGCGACAGGCCGTCGTCACCGGCGACGATGAGCCCGCGCGTGCGGTTCGCCGGATGGCCGAGCATTGGGTCGGGGAACGTGTTGCGCACGACTCCGGTGACGTCCGCGCGCACGCCTGGGTCCCAGAGGCCCTTCGGATCCTGGAGCAGGGCTTGGTAGAAGGCGGCCACATCGGCGGCTGTGGAGACGCCACCGCCGCCAGGCAGCCCCACCGAGCGTGCGACCGGGTCGTTGAGGCCCAGCAGCGCCTCGTCCGTCACCTCGCCGACGTCGATCTCCCGGACCCCCAACGCGGCCTCGAGCTCGTCCGGGGTGGCGGGCTCGCCCGTGAGGACCAGGTCGGCGATGCGCTCCTGCTCGTCGAGCGCGGGGCCAAGGGTGAACTGCGACAGGCCGAGCGGCTCGAGCACCCGCGCGCGGAGGGCATCGGTGTGGTCGAGGCCGGTCACCGCATGGACGAGCTCGGCCAGCACCCAATGGGCGGACGTGGGGTGGTACTCGAACTGGGATCCGACGTCCCAGTTCAGCCGCCAGTCGGCGAAGGCCTCCCGGCGTCCCTCGTGGGTGGACCAACGCGGGGGGCCCAGAGGTGCGCGCGGGAAGCCAGCGGTGTGCTGCAGCACGTGATCGAGGGTGATGGCGTCCTTGCCGTGGCTCCCGAACTCCGGGATCACGTCACGCACGGGCTGGTCGGGGGCGAGAGTGCCATCACCGAGGAGCTGCCAGACCAGTGACGCGACGAAGGGCTTCGTGGCGGAGAAGATCGTGAACCGCGTGTCGACGTCGGCCGCGCCGAACGCCTCGTGGACCAGCACATCCCCGTCGAGGGCCAGCGCCACCTGGCAGGCAGGGAGGAGACCTTCATCCACGTCGCGACGGGCTCGGGCGAGGAGCGCGTCGACGTGCGCTCTTTCCAGGGTTGTCATGCCTACGACGCTACTTCCGACGCGGGTGACCGGGCCCGCCGGGCGCCTGCCGTAGGTTGGGGGCATGGCCGTGACGGAGCTGGCGGGTGAGGCTCCCCTCCCGCGAGGGGAGCGCGTGACGCTCCCCGACCGCGGGACCACGTTCGTGCGCACGGTCCCCGGTCCCCCTGGCGCACCCACGGTCCTGCTGCTGCACGGCTGGATCGCAAGCGGTGGGCTGAACTGGTACACCGCCTTCACGCCGCTGGCGCAGCGCTACACGGTGATCGCGCCGGACATGCGCGGGCACGGTCGCGGCATCCGCACGCGAAGGCGGTTCCGCCTGGCGGACTGCGCCGACGACATGGCCGCCCTGCTCGAACACGTCGGCGCCGGCCCCGCCATCGTCGTCGGCTACTCGATGGGCGGGCCGATCGCGCAGCTCCTGTGGCGGCGCCACGAGGAGTCCGTGGCCGGGCTCGTCATGTGTGCCACGGCCCACCGCTTCGTGACCGGAGCACGGGAGCGGTTCGTCTTCAGCTCGATGATGGCCACCGCCGCCGGCACCACGCGGGCAGGGCACCTCCTCAGCCGAGCTCCCATGGCGTCGGTGCGGCGGTGGGCTCCAGCGGCCTCCGCCTCCCGGCCGGCCACGTTCCGGGCCTGGGCAGCGGCCGAGATGCGACGACACGACGTCGTCAAGATCATGGAGGCCGGTCAGGCGCTCGGCAGCTACAACGCAAGTGCCTGGATCGGGGATGTCGATGTCCCCACCACGGTCATCGTGACCGAGCGCGACCGGGCGATCGCGCCGAGCGAGCAGCGGCTCCTCGCGTCGCGCATCCCCGGTGCGATCGTCCACACCGTCGACGACGGGCACATGGCGTGCGCCAAGCGCGAGTTCGGCACCGCGCTCGTCCGGGCCGTCGACTCGGTGCACACGCGAGCCGCCGACGCCGCCGGCGCGCGGGCCGTCGCGCGCTGAGCGTCGCGGTCGCGGCGAATGGGTCCCCTCAGCGGTGTGCGCGTCGTGGAGATCGCCGGGATCGGGCCAGGACCGTTCTGCGCGATGCTGCTCGCCGACCTGGGGGCCGAGGTGGTGCGCGTCGACCGCGCCACCGCCCCTGGAGACACCGGCGCGACGCGGTTCGACATCCTCAAACGGGGGCGGCGCTCCGTCGCCGTCGACCTCAAGCAGGCCGACGGCCCAGAGGTCGTGCTCCGCCTCGTCGAGCAGGCCGACGCCCTGATCGAGGGGTTCCGTCCCGGCGTCGCCGAGCGCCTCGGGATCGGCCCGGCCGCGTGCCTCGCCCGCAACCGGCGCCTTGTGTACGGACGCATGACGGGGTGGGGGCAGGAAGGGCCCCTCGCCGACTCCGCCGGCCACGACATCACCTACGCCGCGGTGGCGGGGGCGCTCGCCCACATCGGCCGCGCCGGGCAGCTCCCGACGCCGCCGCTGAACCTCGTGGCGGACTTCGGCGGTGGCGGCATGCTGCTCGCACTCGGCCTGGTGGCCGGGCTCCTGCACGCCCAGCGCACGGGGGAGGGACAGGTCGTCGATGCCGCGATGGTCGACGGCACCGCTCTGCTCATGGCGCCCTTCTTCGGTGCCCGCGCGACCGGGTTCTGGTCGGATGAGCGCGGCACGAACCTCCTCGACTCCGGGGCGCCGTTCTACGACGTCTACGCCTGCGCCGACGGCGAGGAGATCGCCGTCGGGGCCATCGAGCCGCAGTTCTTCGCCGACCTCCTCGACGTGCTGGGGCTGCCTGCCACATCGCTGCCGGACCAGAACGACAACGCGCGTTGGCCTGAGCTGCGCGCCGCTCTGACCAGGGCGTTCGCGGGCAGACCGCGTGCTGAGTGGCTCGCGCGGGCGGACGGGCGCGACGCCTGCGTGGCGCCCGTGCTGACGATGGGCCAGGCCGCCGACCACCCACATCTGCGGGAGCGGGGCACCATCGTCGAGCGCGACGGCGTGCCCCAGCCGGCGCCCGCGCCGCGGTTCTCGGCGACCCCCACCGCCCTCGATCGCCCACCGGCCCGCGCCGGGGAGCACACCGACGAGGTGCTCGTCGCCTGGGGGTTCTCCGCCGCGGAGGTCGCTGAGCTGCGGGCGTGCGGCGCCGTCGGCTGAGGCCGCGCCCGGTCGCGCGGGCCGGCGAATGCCACATCTGACGATGTGTTAGAAACGGCTGGAACACGTTCTACTTTTCGCGGCAGGGGGCCCCGTCGATGTACGTCGCCTACACGGCTGAGCAGGAGGCGCTCCGCCAGGAGCTGCGGGGCTACTTCGCGGACCTCATGACCCCCGCCGTCGAGGCCGAGTGCGCCGCCGGGGACACCGGCGGGCCCGCGTGCCTCGAGGTCGTCCGCAAGATGGGCCACGACGGCTGGCTGGGGATCGGGTGGCCTACGGAGTACGGCGGGCAGGGACGCACCGACGTCGAGCAGTTCATCTTCATCAACGAGGCATGGCGCGCGGGTGCCCCCATCCCGTTCCTGACGATCAACACCGTCGGCCGGACGATCATGGAGTACGGCTCCGAGGAGCAGAAGCAGTTCTTCCTCCCGAAGATCCTGGCCGGTCAGCTCCACTTCTCGATCGGCTACACCGAGCCCAACGCCGGCACCGATCTCGCGTCGTTGACCACGAAGGCGGTCAAGGACGGTGACGAGTGGGTGATCAACGGCCAGAAGATCTACACGTCGCTGGCCAGCTACGCGGACTACATCTGGCTCGCCGTGCGCACCGACCCGGATGCGCCCAAGCACCGCGGCATCTCGATCTTCCTGGTGCCGACCTCCGACCCGGGGTTCTCGTACTCGAAGATCTCGACGATGGTGAACGCCAGCACGTTCAACACCTTTTACGACGACGTGAAGGTGGGCGACGACGCCATCGTGTACGGCCTCAACCGCGGCTGGGACCTCATCATCAACCAGCTCAACTACGAGCGCGTGTCGCTCGGCCCGCCGGGCACCGTGGAGCGCGTGTACGACGAGGTGCGTCGCTGGACGCAGGAGACGAAGCTCCCCGACGGCCGGCGCGTGATCGACCAGGAGTGGGTCCAGCTCGATCTGGCGCGGGTGCACGCCAAGCTCGAGTTCGTCAAGCTCATCAACTGGAAGGTGGCCGCAGCCGGCGGCGCGAACCCGGCCGATGCCAGCGCCACCAAGGTGTTCGCGACCGAGTTCTACACGGAGGCCTACCGCCTCCTGATGGAGGTGCTCGGCCCGAACGCCTACCTGAGCCGCAGCTCGACGGCCGCGGTGCTCGCGGGACGCCTCGAGCGGGCGTTCCAGGGGTGCCTCATCCTCACCTTCGGTGGGGGAGTGAACGAGGTGCAACGGGATCTGATCGCACTCTTCGGCGCGGGCCTGCCTCGGGTGCCGAGGCACTGAGGAGCACCATGGACTTCACCCTCACCGACGAGCAGCAGGCGATCGCCGACCTCGCGCACCGCATCCTGTCGGAGCGCCTCCCGCCTGATCGGCTCCGCGTGCTCGAGCAGACGGACGGCTGGTTCGCCGACGACGTGTGGGCCGAGCTCGGGCAGGCCGACCTCCTCGGCGTCGCCCTCCCCGAAGCCGACGGTGGCGGCGGGTACGGCATCCTCGAGGCCTGCCTGATCGCGGAGCAGATCGGCCGCACGGTCGCCCCGGTCCCGTACCTGAGCGCCATCGTGGGGGGGGCCATGCCGGTGGCCCAGTTCGGCTCCGACGCGCAGCGCACGCGGCTGCTCCCCGACGTGATCGCCGGCACGGCGACGCTGACGCTCGCGCTCTACGAGCCGAGCGACATCGCGGTGCCGGCCGTCCCCGCCACGCAGGCTACGGCTGACCGTGACGGTTGGCGGGTCGACGGGGAGAAGTCCCTCGTCGTCGGCGCCGACCGGGCCGCCGCCATCCTGGTGCCCGCCCGCACCGGCGACCCGTCCTCGGCCGTGTTCCTCGTGGCCCCGGATGCGCCGGGGGTCTCACTCGAACGCGAGACCGCCGTCTCCGGCGAGCCCCAGTGGACGGTGCACCTCGACGGCGTGTCGGTCGACGCCGAGGCGCGCCTGGGTGGCCCGCACCAGGGCGCCGAGATCGTCTCCTGGGTGAGCGATCGGTTGACTGCCGCGATCTGCGCGATCCAGACCGGGGTGTGCGAGGAGGCCCTTGCCATCACCGCGAAGTACGTGTCCGAGCGTGAGCAGTTCGGGAGCAAGCTCGGCACCTTCCAGGCCGTCGGCCAGCGCGTCGCGGACGCCTACATCGACACGGAGGCGATCCGCCTCACCGCGCTGCAAGCGATCTGGCGCCTCTCGGAAGGGCTCGACGCCCACGACGAGCTCATGACAGCCAAGTTCTGGGCCGCCGACGGCGGCCAGCGCGTCGTCCACGCCGCCCAGCACCTGCACGGGGGCATCGGCGTCGACCTCGACTACCCGATCCACCGCTACTTCCGTTGGGCGAAGGTCCTCGAGCTGACCCTCGGGGGTGCCAGCGCCTCGCTGCTCCGCCTCGGGGCCAGCCTGGCGGCCCAGCCCGTCGGCGGTGGCTGAGTACGCTCCCGCAGGCACCGCACCGTCCGTCATCACACCGCACGACCAGCACCACCAGATCCAGGGGGGACCACGTGAAGCACACCCGAGCCCGCGCCGCGCTGCTCGCATTCCTGCTCGTCGCCGCCGCGGCGTGCTCCCGGGCAGCGATGGGACCGTCACGACAGACGAGACCACCACCACCGAGGCGTCCGGCAGCTCGGGCGGAGCCACGGCGCTCGCAAACGGCGGCTTCGGTGACCTCGAGGCCGTGTGCCAGGACGGCGACGCGTCCGGAGCGACGGCCAACGGGGTCACGGACACGGAGATTCGGCTCGGCACGATGACCGACAAGGGGTTCGCCGGAGCGCAGGGCCTCAACAAGGAGATGTACGACGCCGCGGTCGCATTCACGGAGTGGTGCAACGACCACGGCGGCATCCTCGGGCGCCAGCTCGTGCTCGACGACCTTGACGTCGCGCTCCTGGAGTACGAGCCGCGCATCACCGAGGCGTGCGACAAGGACTTCGCGCTCGTCGGCGGGGGCGCGGTGTTCGACGACGACCCGAACGGCGTCCGCGTCGCCTGCGGGCTGCCCAACATCGCCGGCTACGTCGTCACAGACGCCGCCCGGCGGGCCGACCTTCAGGTGCAGCCGCTGCCGAACCCCGCCGACAAGGTCAGCGCCGGCCGCTACCTGTCCGCCAAGCGGGACTTCCCCGACGGCATCGAGCACTACGGGATCATGACGGCCAACCTCCCGGCCGTGCTGCTCGTGCGCGACCAGCTGACCGAGGCGGCTACGTCGATCGGCTACAAGGTCGACTACCGGGTCGAGTACGCCCCGGCCGGCGAGACCGGTTGGGCCAACTTCGTCGCCGACATGCAGGACAAGGACATCAAGATCCTCGAGTACATCGGCCAGCCCGCCGACGTCCTCCAGCTCAACGCGGCGATGGAGACCGCCGGCTGGCACCCCGACGTCCTGCTGTTGAGCGGCAACTTCTACGACGCCAACTACGCGGAGCAGGGCAAGGACATCGCCGGCAACCTCTACATCCAGTCGCAGTTCCACCCGTTCGAGATGGCCGACACCAACAAGGCCACGCAGGACTACCTGGACATGATGGAGCAGTACAACCCCAGCGGGAAGGTGGCGTTCCTCGGTGTCCAGGGCATGTCGTCCTGGCTGCTGTTCGCGCAGGCCGCCACGGCGTGCGGGTCCGACCTGACCGCTGAGTGCCTGCTCGGGAACGCCGCCGACGCAGGGGACTGGACCGGAGGGGGCCTCCACGCGCCCCAGACACCCGGCAACACCGAGCCGAGCGCCTGCTACCTGCTGCTGAGCCTGACGCCGGACGGCTTCACCTACAACGAGGACGCCACGCGGCCCACGGACGGCGACGACCTCTACAACTGCGACCCGGAGAACGTGACGACGCTCAGCGGCTCCTGAGGGTGCCGGCCCGTCTTTCCCATGGATGAGCTCCTCCGCAACACGATCCTGGGGCTCAGCACGGGGTCGATCTTCGCCTTGGCGGCGAGCGGTCTCGTGCTCACGTACACGACCACCGGGATCTTCAACTTCGCCCACGGGGCCGTCGGGATGCTCGGCGCGTTCGCGTACTGGCAGCTGGCCGTGGACTGGGGGTGGCCCGCCCCGATCTCGCTGGCGATCGTCCTGCTCGGGCTGGCGCCGGCCCTCGGGCTGCTCATCGAGCGCGGCATCATGCGGGGGCTGCACGATGCGCCGGAGACGGTCCGCATCGTCGTCACCATCAGCCTGCTGGTCGCCATGCTCGGCCTCGGCCTCTGGATCTGGAGCCCGCAGGAGCCGCACAAGCCGCCGGTGCTCTTCGCCGGCCACCGCCTGGAGATCCTCGGCGTCAACGTGACCTGGCACCAGGCCATCGCGTTCGTGCTCGCCGGGCTCGTGGCCGTCGGGCTGCGGCTCCTGCTCTACCGCACGCGGCTTGGTCTCGACATGCGGGCGGCCGTCGACAGCCGCGCTCTCGCCCAGCTCCATGGGGCCCGTCCGCATCGCTCGGCCGCGTTCGCCTGGGCGATCGGCTGCTCGCTTGCAGCCCTCGCCGGCATCCTCATCGCTGGTTCGCTCGGTACGCTCGACCACTTCGGGTTGACCCTGCTCATCGTGAACGCGTACGCCGCGGCGATGGTGGGGCGGCTCCGCAGCCTTCCGATGACCTTCGTCGGGGCGCTCGCCCTCGGCCTGGCGGACTCCTACGCCATCGGCTACATCCCGAGCTCAAACGACTACTGGTCGACGTTCCGGTTCGTGATCCCGGTCGTCGCGCTGTTCATCACGCTGCTCGTGCTGCCCAACCCGCAGCTGCGCACGCGAGCGACGACGGCGTCACGTGAGGATGTGCCGCTCCCGTCCTGGCGCAACGCACTGCTCACGGCCGGCGCGGTGGTCGCGAGTGCCTGGGTGCTGGCGACCATCCTCAGCGCAAGCGACGCGCTGCGGGTGTCCAAGATCCTCGGCATCGCGATCATCGCCCTGTCCCTCGTCCCGCTCACGGGCTTCGGCGGCCAGGTCTCGCTCTGCCAGATGAGCTTCGCCGCCATCGGCGCGGTCGTGATGGCCCATCACGGGGCAGGAGGCGACCCCGTGGCGCTCATCTGGGTGGTGCTCATCTGCGGCGCTACCGGTGCCGCCGTGGCGCTGCCGGCGCTCCGGTTGTCGGGGCTCTACCTCGCGCTGGCGACAGCCGCCTTCGCGGTGTTCCTCGACAGCTGGTTGTTCCGGCTGCCTGCCTTCCAGCTCGGGCCGGTCGAGATCAAGACGTTCGATCTCGGCATCATCGCCGTGCAGCCGCTCGACCTCCCCGGGATCGACGGCACGAGCCGTCACACGCAGATGGTGGTGCTGGCCGTCGTGTTCGGGCTCGGCTACCTCCTCGTGGTGGGCGTGCGGCGCAGCGGGTTCGGGCAGCGCCTGCTGGCCATGAAGGACAGCCCCGCCGCCTGCGCCACGCTGGGCCTCGACATCACCCGCGTGAAGCTGGCGGTGTTCTCGCTGTCGGCGGCGATGGCTGGCGTCGGCGGCGCGCTCTACGCGAGCACGCTCGGCTCGGTGAGCTACAGCCGCTTCAACCTGTTCGAGAGCCTGCCGCTGCTGCTGCTGGCGGTCGTGGGCGGCATCAGCACCGCGTCCGGTGCGATCTTCGCGGGGTTGATCCTCGGCGGCTTCCCGATCGCGGCGGGGATCTGGCCGTTCCTGACCGACCTGAACCGCTTCCTGCCGGGCACCATGGGCGTCGCGATGGGGCGCAACCCGAACGGAGCGGTCCGCGACATCTCCTCGCGCTATCGCGTGCTCAACGACGTGCCGCAGGCGCGAGCGGGCCTCCTGGTCACCATCGTCCTGGCCGCCGGGCTCGCGGTCGGCGACACGATCGACGGGTGGACGCTGACCATCGTGCTGGCCTTCGCTATGGTCGTCTGGCCACAAGCCGCCGAGCTCGTGATGGCGCGGCGGAACCCCAAGGAGACGGGCGGCGGCCTGGAGTGGGCGGGCGTCGAGCGCCCACTCACGGAGGCCGACGTGCACGCCCTCGACGCCCGGCTCGGCCTCGAGGAGGTCCCGGCGTGACTGCGCTCGAGGTCACGGACGTCAGCGTGCGGTTCGGCGGGCGCATGGCGCTCCGCGAGGTGGACCTCCAGGCCGAGGCCGGGACCATCACGGGGCTGATCGGTCCGAACGGCGCGGGCAAGACGACGCTCTTCAACGTCATCAGCGGGCTCCAGCCACCGACCCAGGGCCAGATCGCCATCGGCGGCACCGACGTCACGAAGCTGCCCCCGTTCAAGCGGGCGCGCCGGGGTCTCGCCCGCACCTTCCAACGGCTCGAGCTCTTCGGCCTCCTTACGGTCCGGGAGAACGTGCGGCTCGCGGCCGACGTCGCCCGTCGCACCGATCCCGACCGAGCCGCCGACGACCTCCTCGAGCGCCTGCGGCTCACGCGGGTCGCCGACCAGCGTGCGGATCGCCTCCCGACGGGCCAGGCGCGCGTCGTCGAGCTGGCGCGCGCGCTCGCCACCAAGCCCACGGTGCTCCTCCTGGACGAGCCGGCCAGCGGTCAGGACGAGCAGGAGACGGCCGCCTTCGGCGACGTCCTGCGCGAGGTCGCCGGGCACGGTGTCGCGGTCGTGCTCGTCGAGCATGATGTGCAGCTCGTGATGGAGGTTTGCTCCCTCGTGCACGTCCTCGACCTCGGTCAGGTGCTCGCCAGCGGTCCACCGGCAAGCGTTCAGCAGGACGAGGCCGTGCTCGCCGCGTACCTCGGGAGCGCGCACCCGTGACCGAGCTGCTCCTCTCGGTGCGCGATCTTCGGGCGGGCTACGGCCCGATCGAGGTGCTGCACGGGATCGACCTCGACGTCCCGACCGGCTCGGTGCTCGCGATCCTCGGACCGAACGGCGCCGGCAAGACCACCCTCCTGTCCGTGCTCTCGGGGCTGCACCCGGCCACCACCGGCAGCGTCGTGGTGGGCGGCCGCCGGGTGAACGGCGCCCGTGCCGACGCTCTCGCCCGTGCCGGCCTCTGCCTCGTCCCGGAGGGCCGTGGGGTGTTCCCCAACCTCACGGTGCACGAGCACCTGCGGATGGCCACCCACTCGAGCCGCCGGCTCGAGGACATCGAGCGGGAGACGTACGACCGGTTCCCCCGCCTCGCCGAGCGGCGTTCGCAGATGGCCGGCACGCTCTCCGGGGGCGAGCAGCAGATGCTGGCGCTGGCCCGCGGCCTGGCGACGCGCCCGGCGCTCCTGCTCCTCGACGAGCTCTCGATGGGCCTGGCCCCACTGATCGTCGAGGAGCTGTACGCGCAGGTCGCGGCCATCGCCGCGTCCGGCGTGTCGATCGTGGTCGTCGAGCAGTTCGCTCGCACGGTGCTCGGTGTCGCTGACCTGGCGGCCGTGCTCGTCCAGGGTCGCATCGGCGCGATCGGTGCCCCGGCGGACATCGAGGGCGACCTCAGCCAGGCCTACCTGGGCACGACCGTCGGCGCCGCCGACCTGCCATGATCGTCCATCCCCGCCCCACCCGGAGACGCTGACCATGCAAGGACAACCCGATCGCATCGAGCAGTTCAAGGCCGACCTCGCCGAGCTCAAGATCACCGACCCATCCTCGGAGCGCGACCAGCTCGCCACGCGCCTGGGCGTCGCCGGCATGGTGCTGGGCGTGCTGCTCGGCGTGTACGCCTACACGCTCTCCTACGGCGCCGGGGGCACCGACGCGGCGCTCCAGCAGAACGACGCGACCATCGTGGCCCTCCTCGGCGTCGCCGTGGCGGTCGCAGGGGGCGCCCTGTACCTCAAGGGCGCCCTGTCGAGCTTCCTGCGCTTCTGGCTGGTCCGCGACCTGCACGAACGCCGGGCCCAGACGGACCGCCTCCTCGATCAGCTCAGCGGTGGCGACCCGGACGCCGAGCCGGGGTCCTCCTCGGCCTGAGCACCTGAGCGATGCCGGTCACCTCACCAGGCGACCGGCATCTCCTTCAGCCCGTTGATGAAGTTCGAGCGCAGGCGGCGCACCGGGCCGGCCAGCTCCATACCGGGGATCCGAGGCAGAAGGGCTTCGAACATGACCTTGATCTCGGCGCGAGCGAGGTTGGCTCCGAGGCAGAAGTGCGGGCCGCCACCGCCGAACGCGACATGCAGCGTATGCGGGTTGTGGGCCCTGCCTACGTCGAACGTGAAGGGCTCGTCGAACACGTCCTCATCATGGTTCGCGGAGATGTGCCACATGATCACGCCGTCGCCCGCCCTGATCTCCTGGTCGTGGAGCACCGTGTCGCGGGTGGCGGTACGGCGGAAGTGCATCACCGGTGACGCCCAGCGGAGGATCTCCTCCACGGCGGTGTCGATGAGCGTCGGGTCGGCGAGGAGGCGCCGGCGCTGGTCGGGGTGCTCGAGCAGAGCGAGCATCCCGAGCGAGATCGCGTTGCGCGTGGTCTCGTTGCCGGCGACCGCGAGGAGCAGGAAGAAGAGGTCGAACTCGTTCGTGGTGAGGGCCTCGCCGTCGACCTCGGCGGTGATCAGGGCCGTCACGATGTCGTCGCGCGGGTTCGCCTGCCGTTCGGCCGCCAGCCCCTCGGCATAGGCATAGAGCTGGGCGGCCGCCTCCTGCGCCTGGTCCTCTGAGGTGCGGAACTCGGGGTCGTCGAAGCCGATCAGCTGGTTGCTCCAGTCGAAGATCATCCGCCGATCCTCCTGAGGAACGCCCAGGAACTCCGCGATGGCCTGGAGGGGGAGCTCGGCCGCGACCTCGCTCACGAAGTCGCATGAGCCCTTGTCGATGATCTCGTCGACGATGTTCTCGGCACGCTGCTCCAGCACCGCCATGAGGTCGCGGATGCGCTTGGGGGTGAACCCGCGGTTGACGACCTTGCGCAGCTGCGTGTGCTGCGGCGGATCCATGTTGAGCATCATGAGGCGTGACATCTCGAGCGCCTCGGGATCCGGCACGTCCATGAGGGCCGTCTGCTCCCACGACGAGTACAGCGACGCGTCGCGGTTCACCGCAGCCACGTCGGCGTGCCGCGTGACGCACCAGAACCCGTCACCGTCGGGCTTGTCGTGCCAGAAGACGGGTGCCTCGCGGCGGAGGGTGGCGAACATCTCGTGGGGCACCGCCTCCACGAAGCGGTCGGGATCGTAAAGGTCGATGTCGGCGAGCTGCACTGCATCCCCCTAGCCGTGACGCACGGAAACGAGAACACGTTCTACCATCCACGCTCATGCCCGATCCCCACCTGCTGTTCGAGCGCGACGGCCACGTCGCCACCGTCACCCTCAACCGTCCGGAGGCCCGCAACGCGCTCTCCGGCGAGATGCTCGTGCGGATGCACGACGCCTGGGTCGAGATCGACGAGGACCCGGAGCTCCGCGTCGCCATCGTCACAGGCGCCGGCGGCCACTTCTGCGCCGGAGCCGACCTCAAGGCGATGGCGGCCGGGCATCCGGACGACGAGTGGACGCCCCGCTTCAACGCCGACCCGGACCTCCACTGGCGCGCGCTCCTGCGCCACTTCCAGCCTCGCAAGCCCCTGATCGCGGCGGTCGAAGGCTACGCGGTCGCCGGTGGCACGGAGATCCTTCAGGCGATGGAACTGCGGGTGGCGGGGGAGAGCGCCGTCTTCGGCGTGGCCGAGGTCCGGCGCGGGCTCTTCCCGCTCGGCGGCAGCACGGTGCGGCTCCGCCGCCAGATCCCGTTCACGGTCGCGGCCGAGCTGCTCCTCACCGGCCGGCAGATGACCGCCAGCGAGGCCAAGGACGTCGGCCTGATCGGCCACGTCGTCCCCGATGGTCAGGCCCTCACCAAGGCTCGGGAGCTGGCCGACCAGATCGCCGCCAACGGCCCCCTTGCCGTCCAAGCCGTCCTGCGCAGCCTCCGCGAGAGCGCCAACCTCACCGAGGCCGAAGGCCTCGCGAACGAGCTCGAGCTCGGCTGGCCCGTGTTCGCGACGGAGGATGCCAAGGAGGGCCCAAAGGCCTTCGCCGAGAAGCGCGAGCCCAGCTTCACGGGCACCTGACCCTGACCCTGACCCCACCCGATCTGTGGACGCTCACGCTCGTATACCGGTCGTGAGCGTCCACAGAAGCCGGGGGTTGGTCAGGCCTGGGGGAGGATGGACTTCTGTTCGAGGTAGTGCTCGAGGCCTTCCTTGCCGAACTCGCGGCCGATGCCGCTGGCCTTGAAGCCGCCGAAGGGGGCGACGAAGTCCATCGTGTACTGGTTGACGCCGAAGGTGCCGGTGCGGACCCGGCGGGCGACGTCCATGCCGATGCCGCCGGGGTCACCTGTCCACACGGAGCCGGCCAGGCCGAACTCGCTGTCATTGGCGATGCGCACGGCGTCGTCCACGTCGTCGTAGGGGATCACCGCGAGCACCGGACCGAAGATCTCCTCCCGGGCGATGCGCATGGAGTTGTCGACATCGGCGAACACCGTCGGCTGCACGTACCAGCCCTTGCTGATCCCGTCGGGACGGCCGTTGCCACCGACCACGACGCGGGCACCCTCCTCCTGGCCCAGGGCGATGTACTTGTCCACTCGCTCCTGCTGGCGCTCGGCCACCAGCGGACCGATCTCGGTGGTCGGGTCGTCGGGATCGCCGACGGTCATCGCCTTCACGGTCTCCCCGAGGGCGTCGACGACGGCCTCGTAGTTCTTCCGCGAGGCGAGGATGCGGGTCTGGGCGACGCACGCCTGGCCGTTGTTCATCAGGGACGCGAACTTGAGGCCCTCCATCGTCGCGGCGAGGTCGGCGTCGTCGAGGATGATGGCCGCCGACTTGCCACCCAGCTCGAGGCTCACGCGCTTCAGCTGCTCGCCGCAGATCGACGCGATGGTGCGGCCGGCCGCGGTGGAACCCGTGAAGGCGATCTTGTCGACGCCACGGTGGCGCACGAGGTGCTCACCGACCTCCCGACCGGCCGGGATCACGCTGACGACTCCCTTCGGGATCCCCGCCTCCTCGAGCAGCTCGGCCATGAGCATGGCGTCGAGCGGGGTCTCGGGCGACGGCTTGATCACGATCGTGGAGCCGGACAGCAGCGCCGGGGCCAGCTTCGACATCGTGACGAACTGCGGCACGTTCCACGGCACGATGGCCCCGACCACGCCGACGCCCTCGGAGCGGACGATGACCGGGGTGCCGAGCATGCCGGTGCGCTCGTCCTCCCACGGGTACTTCTGCGCCTCGGCGATGAAGCTGTTGAGCATCATCCAGGGCGCGGGGGACTGCGCCAGCTGCGAGAAGCTGATCGGGGAGCCCATCTCCGTCGTGATGACCTGCGCCATGTCCATCATGCGGGCGGCGTAGATGTCGCTGAACCGCTGGACCGCCGCGATGCGGTCCTCGGGAGACATCCGTGGCCACACGCCCTCGTCGAACGCCGACCGGGCCGCGGCCACGGCCCGGTCGATGTCGGCGCTGGTGCCCTCGGGGACCCGGCCCACGACCTCCTCGGTGTGGGGGGAGATGACGTCGATGACGTCGGTGCCGGCGGGGTCGACCCACTCGCCTCCGATGAACAGCTTGTCGTGGACCTGCATAGGGGATGTCTCCTGTGTGAAGGGTGATCGGGTGTTCAGACGGGAATCTCGCCGCGGGCGACCTTGCCGGCCCACGGGTAGTCGGGCTTGCCGCTCGGCGAGCGCACCACCTCGGCGACGAGGTGGAGCTCCTTGGGGACCTTGTACCCCGCAACGTAGCCACGGCAATGGGTCGCGAGGTCGTCGAGGGAGGGGGACATGCCGTGGCGGGGCTGCACGACGGCGGCGACGCGCTGGCCCCACCGCTCGTCGGGGACGCCCACGACGATGGCATCGAAGACGGCCGGATGCGCCTTGAGGGCCGACTCGACCTCCTCCGGAAAGATCTTCTCGCCACCGGAGTTGATGCACTGCGAGCCTCGGCCGAGGAGCGTGATGGTGCCGTCCGACTCGAGGATCGCCATGTCACCGGCGAGGGCGTAGCGAGACCCGGAGGGGCCGACGACGAAGGTCTCCGCCGACTTGACCGGGTCCTTGTAGTACGCGATCGGAACGTTGCCGCGGCGAGCAAGCCGGCCCTGCTGCCCGGCCCCCGCTGGGATCTCGTTGTGTGCCTCGTCGAGCACGACAGCATCCCGTGCGGCCGTCACGGTGGGTCCACCACCGGTGTTCTGCGTGTCGCCCTTGGCCACCATCCGCATGCCGTTGGCGCCGGTCTCGGATGACCCGATGGCGTCGATGATCATCAGGTTCGGGAACAGCTCGAGGTACTGGTCCTTGACGGTGGGGGAGAAGATCGCGGCGGTCGACGCCAGGACGAACATCGACGAGAGGTCGAGAGCATCGGGACCGCCCATCTCCTCCAGCGCCTCGATCATCGGTCGGGCCATCGCGTCGCCCGTGATGGCGACGTTGTTGATGCGCTCGCGCTCTACGGTGCGCCACACCTCGTGCGGGTCGAACCTGCTGAGGAGGACGACGAAGTTGCCCTCGAACGCGAACCGCAGGAAGCCCCACTGCGCGGCGCCGTGCATGAGCGGCGGCAGGTTCAACGAGCGCAGCGGGCTCTCGACGGCCTTCGCCTTCCGCGCCAGCGTCCACTCGTCGGTCACCCGCTCGTTGGAATACGCGTCGATGCCGCCGCCGAGCGCGAAGAAGACGTCCTCCTGGCGCCAGACGACGCCCTTCGGCATGCCTGTCGTGCCGCCGGTGTAGAGGATGTAGTGGTCGTCGTCGGACCGCTCTGGGAAGTCGCGCTCCGGCGACCCCGAGGCCATGGCCTCCTCGAACGGCACCGAGCCGAGCGACGCGAGGGCGCCCCTGTCCGGCTCCGATCCGTCGTCGATGTGGATCAGGTGCTCGAGGAGGGGCAGCGAGCTGCGAACGCCCTCGATCCGTGGCGCGAAGTCCTGGTCGTAGACGACGGCCTTGAAGTCGGCGTTGTCGAAGAGGTAGCGGAGCTCCTCCTCGACGTACCGGAAGTTCACGTTCACCGGCACGGCCCGCACCTTGTAGGCCGCCAGTGCGGCCTCGATCCACTCGACGCTGTTCGAGCCGTAGACGCCGACGTGGTCACCGGGCGCGATGCCCTGCGCGATCAGGTGGTGGGCGAGCTGGTTGGCCCGCGCCTCGAGCTGCGCGTACGTGCGCCGCTGCTCTCCTACGACGAGGACCTCGCGATCGGCCACCGAGTCGACGGTGTGCTCGAACAGGTCGGCGATGTTGTACGCCATGGATCTGACGATACGTCAGATCCCGTGACCCGGTCCGCATCGCTACCCGCGGATCCGCGCACCGTCCGGATCGTAGATCGGGTCCTTGACGACCTGGGCACCGACCCACTCACCGAAGACCTCGATGTCGACACGGCGCCCGAGGTCGGCGGTCTCGGCGGGGAGGTAGGCGAACGCGATGGCGCGCTCGACCCGGAACCCGTAGCTCCCACTGGTCACTCGGCCCACGATCTCGCCATCCACCCGTACGGGTTCCGAGCCGAGCGGAACTGCGAGGGGATCGTCGATCACGAGGGCACGAAGACGGCGAGCCGGCCCGCGTTCCTTGGCCCGGACGAGCGCGTCCCGCCCGACGAACCCGCCGGGCTTGTCCAGCCGCACCGCGAAGCCCAGCCCCGCCTCGTAGGGGTTCTCCTCCGGGGTGATGTCGATGCCCCACACCCGGTACCCCTTCTCCACCCGCAGTGCGTCGATGGCTCGGTAGCCCCCCGCCACCATGCCGAGGAGACGTCCAGCCGACCACAGCCCCTCCCACAGGGTCGCGCCGTACTCGGTGGGGCAGTAGAGCTCCCACCCCAGCTCGCCGACGAACGTGACCCGCACGGCCAGGACGGGCACCGCGCCGACGGACAGCCACTGCGCCGTGAGGTAGGGGAAGGCCTCGTTGGCGAGGGGGTGCCTGGTCAGCGGCTGGAGCACCTCTCGCGCCAACGGCCCCCACAGCCCGTAGCAGGCCCACGCCGAGGTGACGTCCTTCGCCGTGCACCCGTCGCCCTCGGGCACCGCGGCCTGTTGCTTGTGGATCCAGGCGAGATCATGGCTCCCGAAGGCCGTGCCGGTGACGAGCAGGAACCGGTCGTCGGCAAGGCGGGTGGCGGTGAGGTCGCACTCGATCCCACCCCCATCGTTCAGCAGCTGGGTGTAGACGACGGTGCCGACCGGACGATCGACCTCGTTGGCGCAGATGCGGCCGAGGAAGGACGCGGCTCCGGCTCCGGTGACCTCCATCTTGGAGAAGCTGGTCTCGTCGAAGAGTGCAGCGGCGCCCCGACACGCCAGCGCTTCGGCTCCGATGGCCGGGCTCCAGTGCTCGCCGGCCCAGCCCCGCGGACGCAACGACTCATCCCCCGCTGCCTCGTTGGAGGCGAACCAGTTGGGTCGCTCCCAACCGCTCTTCTCGCCGAACTCGCACCCCAGCTCGTGCAGGGCGGGATAGGCCGGCGAGCGGCGGAGCGGTCGCCCCGCCGCTCGCTCCTCGTTCGGATAGTGGATGTCGTAGTAGGTGGCGTACACCTCGACCGTGCGCGCCACGGCGTGGGTTCGACTGCGGTACTGGGGGCCAAAGCGGCGGATGTCCATCTTCCAGGTGTCGAACCCTGGCTCTCCGGCGAGGATCCACTCGGCCATCACGCGGCCGACGCCGCCCGCTCCGGCGATGCCGTGGGCACAGAACCCAGCCGCCACGAACAACCCCGCCACGTCGCTCTCGCCCAACACGAACTCGTTGTCGGGGGTGAACCCTTCTGGGCCGTTCACCAGCTGCACGATGTCGGCGTCCTCCGCGGCGGGGACCCGTCGGCAGGCCAGCGTCATGAGCGGTGCGAACCGCTCCCAGTCCTCGGGCAGGAGGCGACTGTTGAAGTCGGCCGGGACGCCATCGACGGACCAAGGCGCCGGATTCCGCTCATAGCCGCCCAGCAGGAGGCCGTCGCCATCGGCACGGAAGTAGACGAGGTTGTCGGGATCCCTGAGCTGGGGGAGATCCGGCGTGACACCGTCGACGGCGCGGGTGATCAGGTACTGGTGAGCCATCGGTACGATCGGCACGTTGACCCCGGCGAACGCCGCGACCTGCGGCGTGTACATCCCACACGCGGCAACGACGGCTTCTGCGGCGATCTCGCCATGGTCGGTGACCACTCGGCGGATGCGCCCTCGGTCGACGATGAGGTCGGTCACCCGTACCCCCGTCTCCACCGTCACGCCCTTCGCCTTCGCCGCGCCCAGCAGCGCGTAGGTCAGACCGCTGGGATCCAGGTAGCCGTCCGTGGGCAGCCACGCGGCGCCGAGGACCCCGGTGGGATCCATGAGTGGGAACAGGTCGTGCGCCTCCCGTGGGGACACGAGCTCCATCGGGAGCCCGAAGGTCTTGGCCCAGCCGTGCTGGCGTCGCAGCTCGTCGAGCCGCTCGGGCGTCGACGCCAGCCGAAGCGAGCCCACCTCCCGCCAGCCGGGGGAGCGGCCGGTGTCCGGCGCACGGGCCTCGAGCTGCCGGTAGACGTCGACGCTATGCATCATCATCCGCGTGAGGGGCAACGACGCGCGGAGCTGGCCGACCAACCCGGCCGAGTGGAACGTGCTGCCACTGGTGGGCTCCGCCCGGTCGAGGACGACCACGTCCGAGCAGCCGGACTCCGCCAGGTGGTACGCGATCGACGCGCCGCCCACGCCCGCTCCGATGACGACGACCCTCGCCGCGTCACGCATCGGCGGCCGCTTGCTCGAGCAGGCGCCCGAACCCGGGATGACCCGCGTTCGCGAGCATCCGGTCGAAGTGCTGGTCGGCGTAGGCGCGGTAGTCGAACTCCAGCGTGCTCACGCCCGCCTGGACGAGCCCCCATGCCGCCTCCCGCAGGTCGCTGATCACCTTCATGAGCTGCAGGCGGGCGAGGCGCTCCGGCGTCACACCTCCGAAGTAGCCCTCGATCAGCGCGACCTCGCCTTCGGGAGCCAGGTCGTTGTTGACGGCGAAGTTCCCGAGGTCGAAGTACGGGTCGTTCATGCCCGCGTACTCCCAGTCCACCAGCCTCAGGCCGTCGGAGGTCTGGAGGAAGTTGGCCGCCAACAGGTCGTTGTGGCACGAGCGCTCAGGCACTTGGGACGACGCCAGTGCCGCTCGGACTCGTGCGGCGACGGCCATAGCCCGGTCATACGCCGGGGGTAGGGCTACCGCATGTGCGCGAGCCGTGGCGGCATACGCCTCGGGCACCCGGAACCAGTCGAACCGCCCATCGATGGCCGGGCCGTCGTGGACGACCCGCAGGAGCGCGGCCACCTCGCCCACGAGCGGCTCGGTCCCCAGCGCGTCGGCCGACGGTGTCGTGCCCTCGAGGAAGCGGGTCACGAGCGCTCCGTCGGGTTCGACGAACGCCACCACCTCGGGCCCCACGCCGAGGAGGGCAGCCTGGCGAGCGGCTTGTTCCTCGAGACGCCGATCGATGCCGAGCAGATGCGTGTTCTGACCCGGCGCGCGCACCACGAAGCTCTCCCCGTCGAGGGTCACCCGGTGGTTGTGATTGGTGATGCCCCCCTCGAGGGGTTCTACCCGTCGGGGCCGCCCCGCCCAGCCCGGGACACGATCGAGCAGCTCATCGAGGCTCAATCCACTGCTTGGAGCTCGAGGTCGAGCTCGATCGCTCGGAGCTCCTCGGCGGTGCCCTGGACCTTGGGGCCCGTGAACCACTTCCGGGCTGACAGGGCCCAGTACCCGTAGACGAAGGTCATCAGGATCAGCAAGGCGACCGGCGCGTAGTTGAAGCTGGCCCACGTGATCGGGCTGAACTGAGGCAGCAGGAAGTAGATGCTGATGAAGACCACCCACGCCACCGCGATCCAGCCGATGACGTAGCTCCAGCGGCCCAGGTGCCAGGGGCCGCGTTGGAAGCTCTCGCCCTGCCGCAGCCTGAGGAACACCGGGATGATGTACGCGATGTAGAGCCCGATCACACCGATCGACACGATGGCGAAGAACGTGGCCGGGAAGCCGCCGGCCTCACGCAGCGACGGCACCCCGGCGAGGAACGCCAGGAGTGCGCAGACCCAGATCGAGTTCGTGGGCGTCCGGGTGCGCGGGTTGATGCGGTGCCACAGCCTGTGACCCGGCACGGCCCCGTCTCTGGAGAAGGCGTAGAGCATCCGGGAGTTGGCTGTGAGCGACGCGTTGCCGCAGAAGAACTGGGCGACGCAGGCGATGCCGACGAGGACCTTGGTGCCGTCCGCGCCGATGGCGTCGACGAGGATCGGGATCGGGGCGGTGATGAGGAAGCCCGCCGCGGCCACCGTGTCGAACCCAGGTCGGATGGCGAAGGTGACCGCCAGCAGCAGCACATAGCCGGCGATGCCCGAGAGCCAGACGGCCGTGACCATCCCCTTGGGTCCGGCCACGGCGGCGTTCTGGGTCTCCTCCGTCATGTGGGCGGAGGCGTCGAAGCCGGTGATCGTGTACTGGGCGAGCAGGAGCCCGATGAAGAACACGTAGATGCCGGACCCCGCGCCGGCCCAGCCCGTGTTGTTCTGGAAGTCGGTGAAGACGAAGCTCGCCGTCGCGTGCTGGTCAGGCAGCACCACGAGGAAGCCCACGAAGACGGCCACACCGATGAGGTGCCACCAGACGCTGATGTCGTTGAGGAGTGCGGTGAGCCGGATCCCGAGCGTGTTGAGGATCCCGTGGAGCACGAGCAGCACGCCGTAGATGAAGAGCAACGATCGTGGCGTCGGCACGAAGTCGGTGGTGAGGGTGAGGAAGCCACCGATGAAGTTCGCGAGCGCGAAGTCGATGCTCGCGGTGATGGCGACCTGACCGATGAGGTTGAACCAGCCGGTCGTCCAGCTCCAGAACGGGGCGTTTCGCTTGGCGAGCTTCGCCGACCAGTAGTAGAGCCCGCCGGCCGTCGGGTAGCTCGAGCACACCTCGCCCATCGACATGGCGACGGTGAGGGCAGCGAAGGTGACGATGGGCCAGCCGTAGGCGATGGCTGGCCCGCCTCCCGCGAACAACGCGAGGTAGTAGGTGGTGAGACAGCCCGCCAGGATCGAGATGATCGAGAACGAGACCGCCATGTTCGAGAAGCCCTGCATCTTGCGGCCGAGCTCCTGGGCGTAGCCGAGCTCATGAAGCCGTTCCGTGTCGGTCTTCGCGACCGAGGGTGAACCGGACGGGTCGATGACCATTGTCGCCTCCTCTGCCCGACCGCCAGTCGAGCGATGGCGATGTCTACCAGGGACGGCGCCGGCTCGCTCGGGCGGGCGATGCGAGCCCGTGTGGTTGACTGCGGTGGTGGCCCCCCACGAGGTGATCAACCCCGCGACGGAGGAGCTGGTGAGCGTCGTCCCGGGCACGTCCCCCGACGACGTCGATGCCGCGATCGCTCGCGCTCGCGCGGCCTTCCCGGGGTGGTCAGCGGTGGCCCCCGGCGATCGCGCGATGCTGCTGCGGCGCTTCGCCGCGGCTGTCGACTCCGACCGAGAGCACCTTGCTGCACTCGAGGTCGCGAACGCGGGACACACGATCGGGAACGCCACCTGGGAGGCCGGCAACGCCCGAGACGTGATCGAGTACTACGCCGCGGCTCCCGAGCGACTGTTCGGGCGGCAGATCCCTGTGTCCGGCGGCCTCGACGTCACGTTCCGGGAACCGCTCGGTGTGGTCGGCATCATCGTCCCGTGGAACTTCCCGATGCCGATCGCAGCGTGGGGCTTCGCCCCGGCGCTGGCAGCCGGCAACACGGTGGTGCTGAAGCCGGCGGAGCTCACCCCGCTGACCGCGCTCCGCCTCGCGGAGCTGGCCTACGAGGCCGGCATCCCGTCCGACGTGTTCCAGGTGCTGCCCGGCAAGGGCGCGATCGTCGGTCAGCGGCTGGTCGACCACCCGGACGTCCGGAAGATCGTGTTCACGGGCTCCACCGAGGTCGGGCGCTCGATCATGGTGGGCGCCGCTGCCCACATGACGCGCATCACGCTCGAGCTCGGCGGGAAGAGCGCGAACGTCGTCTTCGCCGACTCCGACCTCGAGCAGGCTGCGGCGACCGCTCCCTACGCCGTGTTCGACAATGCCGGCCAGGACTGCTGTGCGCGGTCGCGGATCCTCGTCGAGCGCTCGGTGCACGACCGGTTCCTCGCGCTGCTCGAACCTGCCGTCAAGGGCGTCCGCGTCGGCGACCCGACGTCGTCCGAGACGGAGATGGGCCCGCTCATCTCCGAGTCGCACCGTGCATCGGTGGCGTCCTTCGTACCTGAGGGCGCATCGGTGGCGTTCCGCGGCGACGCGCCCGATGGTCCCGGGTTCTGGTTCCCCCCCACGGTCCTTGCCCCGGTGGCTCCTGGCGACCGGGCGTTCGTCGAGGAGATCTTCGGCCCCGTCGTGACCGTCGTCCCGTTCGAGGACGAGGCTGATGCGATCCGGATCGCGAACGACAGCGCCTACGGCCTCTCCGGATCCATCTGGACCCGCGACGTCGGCCGGGCGCTGCGGGTGGCTCGTGCGATCGAGTCGGGCAACCTCTCGGTCAACTCGCACTCCTCCGTGCGCTACTGGACGCCGTTCGGCGGCTTCAAGCAGTCAGGTCTCGGCCGCGAGCTCGGCCCCGACGCCCTGCACGCGTTCACCGACGAGAAGAACGTCTTCATCTCGAGCTGACTCGCCGTCGTCCACGGCGGCGAGCAGCTCGGCCATGGCGTCACCGACGTGGTCGACGAGATCCCACACGTCGGGCACCAGCTCGCGGCACGCCATGAACCCGATGTCGACGTGGTCCAGGTAGGAGAGCACGGTGATGTTGAGGCCGGCCCCCTCCATGACAGGCCCCATGGGCAGCGTGCGCTCGAGGAGCGCCCCGGCGAAGTACAGGGGGAACGGCGGACCAGGGACGTTGGAGATCACCACGTTGTGGATCGGTCGGTGCCGATCGCTCAGGTGCATCCCCGAGTACAGCCGCGCGGCGAGCGCGAACGTCGTGGGCACAGCGTGCTCAGCCCAGTCCTGCAGCAGGTTCGCCCCGATGACGGCATGGTCCTCCTTGGCGCCCTTCGTGACGTCGTGGATCACCCGGAGGCGCTCGATCGGGTCGTCCACGTCGGTGGCGAGGCTCGTGAACATCGCCGAGACCTTGTTGTTCGTCTGGCCGGTCTCGTCCTCCGTGCGCACCGACACCGGGCACACCGCGATGAGCGGGGCATCCGGTAGAGCGTCGCGGGCGTCCAGGTAGCGGCGGAGGGTGCCGCCCATGAGGCCGAGGACCACGTCATTGACCGTGCAGCCGACGTGGTTCTTGATGCGCTTCACGTCCCCCAGCTCCACCCGGGTGAAGCTCATCCCGCGGTGCGCGGTGATCGCCCGGTTCCAGGGCGTCGCGGGCGCAGTCAGCGGGACTGCGCCGACGACCGCGTCGCTGTCTCGATGCCGCGATACGAGCGTGCCGACGGTGCGGGCCGTCGTCCCGAGCAGCGGTAGCAGGCTGATCGTGCGCCGCACGCGGGACTCGAGGGCATGGCCGAGGAGCTCGACGTCGGACGGGATCGCTTCGAGCTCGCGCACCGGCGGCGGATCGAGCTCGCGGCCGCCAGGCTCGAGGTCGAACAGGTTGACCATCAGCTCGGCGCCCGACACGCCGTCAACCGCGCAGTGGTGCATCTTCGTGATGACGCCGATGTTGCCGTCGGCCAGGCCCTCGACGACGTGCATCTCCCACAGGGCCCGGCGCCGGTCGAGCGGCGTGCTGGCGATCTGGGCTGCTACCTCCGCCAGCTCACGCGGCCCCCCGGGGCTCGGCGCACCGATGCGTCGGATGTGATCGTCGAGGTGGAAGTTCGGGTCCTCGACCCAGATCGGGTGGTTGAGCCGGAACGGCACTTCGAGGATCCGGCGCCGGAAGGGGGGCACCAGGTGGAGGCGCGAGTCGATGAAGGCCTTGATCTGCTCGAAGTCGTAGCCCCCCGGCATCGTCGACGGATCGAAGATCGCCGTCATCGCGACGTGCATGTGCATGGTCGGCGTCTCGAAGTAGAGGAAGGAGGCGTCCATGCCGGAGAGTCGTTCCATGCCTCCTGATCATGGCCGCTCCCGACTTCACCCGCCCATCGCCCAGGGGTCAGACTGGGAGCCATGAGCTGGATCCTCCTGGTGGCCGGTGGTGTGGGCGTGGTGTACGCGCTCAATGCCCTCGCGCCCCGCCGCCGTCCGACGGCGCTCTTCCTCTGGAGCTTCTTCGCCTCGTGGCTCACCATCGAGCTGGCCTGGCACCACCTCGTGTTCGGAGTCGTCCTGACCGGCGTGCTCGTGAGCCAGGGAGCGCTCGACCAGCCGGTCGGCCTCGCGGGGCTCGTGCTGATGGTCATCGCTCTCGCACTGATCGCGACCATCGCGCTCGCCACCCGCCGCACGGTGCTGACGGTGCGAGGCGCCCTGGCCGACCTCGACCCTGGGCCCGACGCGCCGCGCTTCCCCCGCAGCCACGTCCTCTTCCCGTTCCTCCTCAACCACCGTCGGGGTCTCCGCCGCGTGCGGAACATTGAGTACGCGCGGGTCGGGGGCAAGCGCCTGCGGCTCGACGTCACGGTTCCGAGCGCGCCGGTGCCCGCCGGACGCGCTCGCCGGCCGGCGCTCATGCAGGTGCACGGCGGCGGCTGGGTGCTCGGCGACAAGCGCGAGCAGGGCCTGCCCCTCCTCAACCACATGGCCGCGCAGGGCTGGGTCTGCTTCAACGTCAACTACCGCCTCAGCCCAGGCGTCGCGATGCCCGACCACCTGGTCGACCTGAAGCGGGGCCTGGCCTGGATCAAGGAGCACGCGGACGACTATGGCATCGACCCCACGTTCGTCTGCGTCACCGGCGGCTCCGCGGGCGGCCACCTCACCGCGCTGCTGGCCCTCACCATGAACGAGCCGCAGTACCAGCCTGGGTTCGAGGACGCTGACACGAGCGTGGCCGCCGCCGTGCCGTTCTACGGCGTCTACGACTTCACCCCGGATGGCGCCTTCGGTGCGGACCCGAAGACCTTCCGTCGCTTCCTCGAGCCCATCGTCGTCAAGGCGTTCGTCGCGGACGAGCCAGGGAAGTTCCGTGACGCCTCACCGATCCACCGCGTGAACCCGGGGGCACCGCCGCTCTTCGCCATCCACGGCGACCGGGACACCCTGGCGCCGGTGGAGGACGCCCGCGCCTTCGTGGCCGCGCTGCGAGCGGTGTCGCACGAACCCGTGCTGTACGCCGAGATGCACGGCGCGCAGCATGCCTTCGAGGTCTTCCCGTCCCTGCGCACCGCCCGCGTGGTGGAAGGCGTCGAGCGCTTCTTGTCGACCCTGTGGGCGCGGCGTCACGGGTCTGCGCCGGCCGTCGCGGCTGAGCTGACCGACACCCTCACCGACTGATGTCCGTCCGCCACGTCGCGGTGTTCCGGTGGAAGGACGGCGTCGGAGACGACGACGTGGCCCGCATCGACGCGGCGCTGGCCGCCCTTCCGGCGCAGATCCCCAGCCTCCGCGCCTACCACCACGGAGCGGACCTCGGGCTCGGCGAGGGTCGCTGGGGCTACGGCATCGTCGCCGAGTGCGACGACGCCGAGGGCTGGCGCGCCTACGACGCGCACCCCGCGCACCAGCAGGTCGTGGTGGAGGTCATCCACCCGTGCGTCGCCGAGCGGGCCGCCGTGCAGATCGGTGGCTGACTAGAACGTGTTCTAGTCTGAGCGGCGGTGGACTTCGACGACACCCCGGAGGAGGCGGCGTTCCGCGCCGAGGCGCGGGCGTGGCTGGCGGCGAACGCCATACCGAAGGGCCACCCGGACGACTTCTCCGCGGGCATCTGGACCTCGGCGTACACGGAGGACACCTACCTGAAGCGGTGCCGTGAGTGGCAAGGCCGCCTGGCCGAAGGCGGGTGGGCGGGAATCACCTGGCCGACGGAGGTCGGCGGGCGCGGCGGCAAGCCGATCGAGTCGGTGATCTTCAACCAGGAGCAGGCGCGCCACGGCGTCTCCAACGGCGTGTTCGCGATAGCGATCGGCATGGTGGGTCCGACCCTGCTCGCCCACGGCAGCGACGACCAGAAGCGGCGGTACCTCCCCGCCATGCTGCGGGGCGACGAGGTCTGGTGCCAGCTGTTCAGCGAGCCGGAGGCCGGCTCCGACCTCGCCAGCGTGATCACCCGGGCCGTGCTCGACGGCGACGAGTGGGTCGTGACGGGGCAAAAGGTCTGGACGTCGTCAGCCCATCGAGCCGAGTGGGGCATCCTGCTGGCGCGCACGCACCCGGAACGACCGAAGCACCGCGGCATCACGTACTTCTTGCTCGACATGGCCTCGCCTGGCATCGACATCCGCCCCCTCCGCCAGATGACCGGCGACGCCCACTTCAGCGAGGTGTTCCTCGACCAGGTGCGGATCCCCGCCGCCAACGTCGTCGGGGAGATCGGCGAGGGCTGGCGGGTGGCGCAGACCACCCTCGCCAGCGAGCGCACGGCGATCGCCGGTGGGTCCGGCGGTGCCGACCCGCCCGGGCTGATCGCGCTGGTGCAGGCGCTCGGTCGCGCCCACGAACCGATCGTGCGCCAGGCCGTCGTCGAGGCGCACCTGCGCGGTGAGCTCCTGCGCTATCTGCGGCTGCGGTCCCAGACGGCCTTGTCGAAGGGCACGCGCCCCGGCCCCGAGACCTCGATCATGAAGCTCGCCTACGCGCGGCTCATGCAGCAGATGACGACGGCGGCGATCGACGTCCAGGGCGCGACCGCGATGCTCGCCGACCCAGAGCTGCTTCCTCGCGGAGGCGTGTGGACCACGAAGTTCCTCCACGCGCCGTCCTTTCGCATCGCGGGCGGGTCCGACCAGGTGCAGGGCAACATCATCGGCGAGCGGGTGCTCGGCCTGCCCGCGGAGGTGCGGCCCGACAAGGACATCCCCTTCCGCGACCTGCCCAAGGCGCTTCGGTAGGTTCGCGGCGATGGTCACCTCGGCGGACGCCCTCACCAAGAGCCAGGCCGCCCGGCGCCAGCGCGTGCTCGTCGCCGCCTTGCAGCTCGGTGCGGACGGTGGCTACGACGCCGTGCAGATGCGCGACGTGGCGGCGTCGGCCGAGGTCGCGCTCGGAACGATCTACCGCTACTTCCCGTCCAAGGACGCGCTGCTCGCGGCCGCCATGGTCGAGTGGATGGAAGACCTCGAGCGGCGGGTGACGACGAGGGCCCCGAGGGGGGACACCACCTCCGAGCGCGTGTACGACGTGCTGCGCCGTGCTGTCGCCACCATGGAGCGCCAGCCGAAGCTCGCCGAGGCCGTCATCACGGCCTTGACCTCGGACGACCGCGAGGCGGGCGGCGCGTCCGTTGCCACGACCGACGTCATGCAGCGCGTGATGCTGCGCGCCTTCCCGGATGACACGGACGCCGCTACCGAGGCCGCCATCGCCAAGGTGCTCGGCCACGTCTGGTTCTCGTGCCTGGTGGCGTGGAGCAACGGCGTCGGCGACCTCCTCTGGGTCAGCCAGGAGCTCGAGACGGCCTGCCACCTCCTCTGCGACCACCTCGGATGAGCTGCCGCTGGGCTCCTGCCTCCGGCATCGCTGGGCAGGGTCAGATGGCGCGGTCGCGGCCTTCCCAGTACGGATCGCGCAGCTGGCGCTTCAGGAGCTTGCCAGTGGGCTCGCGGGGAAGCTCGTCTGAGAAGTCGATCGACTTCGGCCACTTGAACTTGGCGAGCCGTCCGGCGAGGTGCTCCATCACCGACGCCGCGAGGTCCTCGCCCGCCTCGTAGCCGTCCGCCGGCTCGACCACGGCCTTGATCTGCTCGCCCATGTCGTCGTCGGGCACCCCGAAGACGGCGACGTCACCGACGCCCGGGTGGGCGAGGATCTCGCCTTCGATCTCGGCGGGGTAGATGTTCACCCCGCCCGCGATGATCATGTCGCTCTTGCGGTCGCAGAGGAACAGGAAGCCGTCCTCGTTGAGGTAGCCGACGTCGCCGACCGTGAAGAAGCCGTCGGCGTCGTGGTTCTCGTCGGTCTTCGTCTTGTCGCCCTTGTACTCGAAGTCCTGGCCGCCCATCTTCATCCAGACCGTGCCCGGAACCCCGGCCTCGATGGGGCTGCCGTCGTCGTCGGTGATCTTCAGCTCGGAGATCGCCCACGGGCTGCCGACCGTGCCGGGGTACTTGAGCCAGTCCTCCGGGGTGGCGGTGGTGCCGCCGCCCTCGGTGGCGCCGTAGTACTCCCAGATCACAGGGCCCCACCAGTCGAGCATCTTCTGCTTGACATCGATCGGGCACGGGGCCGCGGCGTGGATTGCCCACCGCATCGACGACACGTCGTACGCGGCCTTCACGTCGTCGGGCAGCAGCAGCATCCGGTGGAACTGCGTCGGCACCATGTGGGTGTGGGTGACCGAGTAGCGCTCGATCTTGGCCAGCGCTTCGGCCGGGTCCCACTTGTCCATGAACACCACGCGGTGGCCGGAGTTGAGTGCGTTGCCGGCGAAGGTGGTGACGGCGGTGTGGTAGTTCGGCGACGTGCAGAGGTGCACCTGGTCGTCACGGTGGGGGATGCCGAAGAGGCTGAAGAAGCCAGTGAACAGCTCCGCCATGACGTCGGGGTCGACGTCGTTGAGGTTGCGCTTCACCCCCTTGGGCTTGCCGGTCGTGCCCGACGTGTAGTGCATGGCCGCGCCAGCAGCGCGGTCGTGGGGGAGGGTGTCGGGCTGGTCGGCGAGGGCGGCCGCCACATCGCGGAACCCCGGCACCGCGCCGTGAGCGAGGCGGGCCTCCGCCGGCAAACCGGCCTCGTCGGCCGCCGCCGAGATCACGTCGGCGTAGCGCTCATCGGACACGACGGCCTTCGCGCCTGAGTCCTGGATGATGTAGGCGATCTCCGGTGCCGACAGCCGGTAGTTGATCGGCACGTAGTACCAGCCGGCCTGCAGCGCGGCCAGGTACACCTCGACGGGCTTCACGCCGTTGGGCAGCACCGCGGCGATGGCGTCACCCTTCTCCAGCCCGAGCGACCGAAGCAGGTGGACGTACCGGTTGGCCGTCGCGAGCAGCGCACCTGCGGGGTGCTCGGTGCCGTCCGGATCGACGACGGCGACGAAGTCCGGCTCGGCCTGGGCGTACTTGTAGAAGCCTGACATCGTCCCTGGAGCCCCCGATTTTCGCATCTGACGGAGCGTCAGACTAGAACGTGTTCCAGTAGGGCTCCAACCTCCAGGGGGAAACGACATGCGCGCTGCACTGCTCCGCAACATCGGTGACGACGCTCTGGAGGTGCGGGACGACGTCGAGCTCGTCGCGGTCGGAGCGGGCGAGGTCAAGGTCAAGATCGAGGCCACCGGCGTGTGCCACTCCGACCTCTCGGTCATGAACGGCACGATCCCCCAACCGCCGCCGTGCGTGCTCGGCCACGAGGGCGCCGGGATCATCGCCGAGGTGGGGGAGGGGGTCACGGCCGTCAAGGTCGGGGACCACGTCATCATCGCCTGGAGCCCGCCCTGCGGCGAGTGCGCGTTCTGTGGGCCGCGGCACCAGCCCAACCTCTGCTCCAACATCCAGATGGTGATGGGCGGCACGCCACACTTCCTCCTCGACGGGTCGCCCGTGTTCGGCATGGCCGGTGCCGGCACGTTCGCGGAGGAGATGATCATCCCGCACCAGGGCGTGGTGAAGATCGACGATGACATCCCGCTCGAGATCGGCAGCCTGGTGGGGTGCGGCGTGATGACCGGGGTCGGCGCCGCCATCAACACGGCCAAGGTCGCCCCGGGCTCGTCGGTCGTCGTCTTCGGCTGTGGCGGCGTCGGGATCTCCTGCATCATGGGTGCGAAGCTCGCGGGCGCCTCGGTCATCGTCGCCGTCGACCTGAACGACCAGAAGCTGGAGGACGCCAAGCGCTTCGGCGCCACGCACTCCTGCAAGCCCGAGGAGCTGGACGGCCTGAAGGCCAGCCTCACCAGCGGCGACGGGTTCGACTACGCCTTCGAGGCGATCGGTCTCCCCAGCACCATGCGGGCGTCGTACGACGCGATCCGCCGCGGCGGCACCGCGTGCATCGTCGGTGTCGGGAAGCTCGACGAGTTCGTGAGCTTCTCCGCCTTCGAGCTGTTCTTCTCGGAGAAGAACCTGGTGGGCTCCTACTACGGGTCGGCCGACGTCCGCACCGACTTCCACAAGCTCCTGGGCTTCTGGAAGGATGGCAAGCTCGACCTCGACGGCATGATCACACGGCGCATCAAGCTCGACGAGATCAACGACGCCTTCGGCGCCATGCAGCGCGGCGAGGTCATCCGCCAGGTCATCTCCTTCTGACGAGGACGAGCGTGACTGACGACATCGGCGTGCTCAGCGCGCCCCTCATCATCGAGTACCCGTTCTCCCGGACGACGGGCCCGGTGATCGGCGCGTTCCTGACCGGGCTCCGCGAGCAGATCCTGCTCGGCATCCGGGCGAGGGACGGCCGCGTCGTCATCCCGCCCACCGAGTACGACAGCGCCACGGGCGAAGACCTCACGGAGCTCGTCGAGGTGGGTCCGGGCGGCGTGGTCGACACCTGGGCCTGGGTCCGCCACCCGATGCCGAAGCACCCGTTGCAGGTGCCGTTCGCGTGGGCGCTCGTGCGACCCGACGGTGCCGACGTCGGGTTCCTGCAACCGGTCGACGCTGGTTCCCTCGAGGCGATGGCCACCGGCATGCGGGTGAAGCCCCGGTGGGGCGACGAGCGCGAGGGATCGATCCACGACCTCGCGTGCTGGGAGCCGGAGTGACCGATGCCTGACATCACCCTGCCCGCGTCCCTGGACGGCGTCGAGCTCGTCCGCTCGGTCCGCACCCCGGCCCGGATGGAGTACACGTACACCGCCGGCGTCGCGACCACACGCTTCCTCAAGGGGCTGGCCCAGGGCAAGATCCTCGGCGAGCGAGCCCAGGGTGGGAAGGTCTACGTCCCGTCACGCGGCGCCGACCCGCAGCTCGGCGTGCCGACCACGGAGCAGGTCGACCTGCCGCACGTCGGCACCCTCGTCAGCTTCTGCGTGGTGAACGTGGCCTTCTACGGCCAGGGCATGGAGATCCCGTACACCTCGGGACTGATCCTGCTCGATGGCTCCGACCTGCCGCTCATGCACCTCATCCAGGAGTGCCCGGTCGAGGACGTGCACATCGGGATGCGGGTCGAGGCCGTGTGGGTCGACGCATCCGACCTCGGGCCCACCCTCGAGAGCATCCGCTACTTCCGTCCCAACGGAGAACCCGACGTACCCGTTCGGCAGCCCGGCGAGGGGGTGACCTGGTGAGGGACGTCGCCGTGATCGCCTTCGCCCAGATGCCGAACGTGCGGGCGGAGACCGTCCTCAACGAAGTCGAGATGCTCATGCCGGTCATCCGGGACGTGCGCGGGCGCGCCGGCCTCGATCAGCAGCAGATCGGTTTCACGTGCTCCGGCTCGACGGACTACCTCTCCGGCCAGGCCTTCAGCTTCGTGTCGACCCTCGACGGGGTCGGTCCGTGGCCTCCGATCCAGGAGAGCCACGTCGAGATGGACGGCGCCTGGGCCCTCTACGAAGCCTGGGTGAAGCTGCAGCTCGGTGACGTCGACACCGCGCTCGTCTACTGCTACGGCAAGTCGGCCCCGGGTCCTCTCCACGAGGTCCTGTCGCGGCAGCTGGATCCCTACCACGTCGCGCCCCTGTGGCCCGACGCCATCAGCCTGGCTGCGCTCCAGGCCCGGGCCATGCTCGACGCGGGCAAGGCCCGTGAGGAGGACTTCTGCGAGGTGGCGGCCCGGAGCCGTCGCAACGCCATGAACAACCCGAACGCCCAGCTCGCGTGGAGCGTCTCGGAGTACGACCTGATCAACGAGGAGCCGCTGGTCGACCCCCTCCGCAAGAGCGACTGCCCGCCGACCACCGACGGGGCCAGCGCGGTGGTCCTCGCGGCCGGTGACCGGGCCCGCGAGCTGTGTCGCCGCCCCGCGTGGATCCGCGGGATCGACCACCGCATCGAGCCGATGGCCCTGGGCATGCGCGACCTCACCGTGTCCGCGTCGACCCGCCTCGCCGGCACCAAGGCCGGCGCGACCGGGACGTACGACGTCGCCGAGCTGCACGCCCCCTTCAGCCACCAGGAGCTCATCCTGCGGGAGGCCCTCAGCCTCGGCGACCACGGCAACGTGAACCCGTCGGGCGGCGCGCTAGCGGCCAACCCCGTGATGGTGGCCGGCCTCACCCGCATCGGCGAGGTGGCCCAGCGGATCATGGACGGCACCGCTACCCGGGGTGTGGCCCACGCGACGTCCGGCCCCTGCCTCCAACAGAACCTGGTCACCGTCCTGGAGGGCGACTCGTGATGGCTTCGACGCCGAGGCAGAGCCTCGCCGCCGATCGAAGGCGAAGCGGCCTTCGGCCGCGCTGCGGAGGATTCCAATGAAGGAGCGCGTGGCCGTCGTCGGGATCGGCCAGACGAAGCACCAGGCCACCCGCGGCGACGTCTCGATGGCCGGGCTCGTCCGTGAAGCGGCCAGCCGGGCCCTCACCGACGCGAGCATGGCGTGGGCGGACATCGACGCCGTCGTCGTGGGCAAGGCCCCGGACTTCTTCGAGGGCGTCATGATGCCCGAGCTGTACCTCGCCGATGCCCTGGGCGCCACCGGCAAGCCGCTGTTCCGGGTGCACACCGCCGGATCGGTCGGCGGCTCGACCGCGATCGTCGCCGCCCAGCTCGTGCAGGCCGGCATCCACGAGCGTGTCCTCACCGTCGCCTTCGAGAAGCAGTCGGAGAGCGAGGCGATGTGGGCGCTGTCGATGCCCATCCCGTTTCAGCCGCCGCTCCACGCCGGCGCCGGCGGCTACTTCGCACCCCACATCCGCTCCTACATGGCTCGCTCGAACGCGCCCGACCACATCGGGATCCTCGTGGCCCTCAAGGACCGCACCAACGCGCTGAAGAACCCCTACGCCCACCTGCACGAGCACGAGATCACCTTCGACTCGGTCAAGGACTCGATGATGCTCTGGGACCCGATCCGCTACGCGGAGACCTGCCCCAGCTCCGACGGCGCCTGCGCGATGGTCCTGGCGAGCGAGGCCGTCGCCGATCGGGCGGACAAGCCGCCGGCATGGATCAAGGGAACGGCGATGCGCTCCGAGCCGACGATGTCGGCCGACCGCGACCCGGTGCTCCCGCGGGGCGGTTCCGAGTGCGCCGCCGATGTCTACCAGCAGGCCGGCATCACCGATCCGCGCCGCGAGGTCGACTGCGTGGAGATGTACGTCCCGTTCTCCTGGTTCGAGCCGATGTGGCTCGAGAACCTCCACTTCGCCCCGACCGGCGAGGGGTGGAGGTTCGTCGAGGACGGCGTCACCCAGCTCGACGGGGACCTCCCGGTGAACATGTCGGGCGGCGTCCTGTCCTCGAACCCGATCGGTGCGTCCGGCATGCTCCGGTTCGCGGAGGCGGCGATGCAGGTTCGGGGCCAGGCCGGCGAGCACCAGATCGACGGCGCCCGCACCGCGGTCGGCCACGCCTACGGCGGCGGCTCGCAGTTCTTCGCCATGTGGGTCGTCGGCACCGAGAAGCCATGATCAATCGATGACCGGCAGGCTCGAGGGCAAGGTCGCCATCGTCACCGGGGCAGCTCGGGGGCAGGGCGAGGCCGAGGCGCGGCGGTTCGTGGCCGAGGGCGCGTCGGTGCTGCTCACCGACGTCCTCGACGAGGAGGGCAAGGTCGTCGCGGACGATCTCGGCGACCAGGCGGCCTACCGGCACCTCGACGTCTCCTCGGAGGGCGAGTGGATCGACGCCGTCGCCGACGCCGAGGAGCGATTCGGTCCCGTCACGATCCTGGTGAACAACGCGGGCATCCTCGACTTCGCGTCCGTGGAGCGCCAGGACGTCGACAAGTTCCGCCGCGTGATCGAGGTCAACCTCGTTGGCACCTTGATCGGGATGAAGACGGTCACGCCGTCGATGCGCAAGGCCGGCGGTGGCTCGATCATCAACGTGTCGTCCAACGGTGGCATCTGGGGGCTCCCGTCGCTCGGCGCCTACGTCTCGAGCAAGTGGGCCGTGCGCGGGCTGTCGAAGACCGCGGCCCTCGACCTCGGCAAGCGGGGGATCCGCGTCAACTCCCTGCACCCCGGCGGAATCGACACTCCGATGACCCGCATGCCCGGCCAGGAGCCAAACGAGTCGATGTTCGCCAAGAGCCTGCCCCTGAGGCGCTTCGGCCTCGTCGATGAGGTCGCCAACGTGGTCACGTTCCTCGCGTCAGACGAAGCGAGCTACGTGACCGGTGCCGAGTGGTCTGTCGATGGCGGCGCCACCGCCGGGGACCGGTTCCTCCTCGACGGCTGAGGGCGCCAGCCTCGCCGGCCCGCGCCCGCCTGGCAGACTGCCGCCATGCGGATCGTCGTGTGTGACGAGGACGCCCTCATGCGCGACATGGTGGAGGCCGTGGTCGCCCGCACAGGGCACGAGGTCGTCGGGATCGCCGACACGACAGCGGCCGCCGTGGGCTTGATCCAGACCGCCCGGCCCGACGCCGTGGTCGTCGACCTCTCGCTGGGCTACAACACCGACTTCGACATCATCGAGTCGGCTCTCGAGGTCGGGGCGCGTGCGATCGTGTTCTCGAGCCAGGCCGACGCCGATCTGCTCAGCCACTACGCGGTCCACCCGGTCTTCGTCCCCAAGCCGGACCTCAACGCCCTCGAGCAGGTGCTGGCGCGCATCGACCGCGACGACCAGCACCACCAGGTGGTCGAGCAGGAGCGTCGCCACCGGCCGACGCGCGTCGCCTCCGGTCCGCCACCGACCGGCCCGGGTGACGCCCAGGCCTTCTTCGAGGCCATCAACGACGCCCTGTCTGGGGACGGGATGGTGTCGATCGAGATCGGCCGGAGCGCAGAGGCCGTGGCCGCCAACGCCACCCACCTGCTCCGCGCGAGCGACCGGCTCCTCCTGTTCCCGACTTCAGTCCGCTTCTACCTCCCCGGGGGCGGCGAGCAGGGCATCCGATCGCTGCTGGAGCGGATCTCCGACGCCAGCATCCTGACGGAAACGTGCCGCGTCACGTCGATCGTCGTGGCTGACGAGGAGCACGGCGCGGACGCCTTCGACCGCCTCAAGCACCGCGGCGACGCCCGCGAGCTCTGAGCCGGCCACGAGGTGGGACCACCGGCGCTCCCGCCACACCCAGAGCGGGGGGTCGACGAGGATCGTCATCGCCCTGGCGAGATGACCAGTCGATAGCCCGCGTCGATGCTGTCCCGGTCGAGCAAGTCGGCGTGGGCTCTCGCCCAGGTGCCGTCATCCAGATCTCGCGCCAGCTGGGCCACCGCGCGATCCACGACTCCCACCGGCTGGCGGGCGATCCCCGAGATGCCGGCGCGGACCGCCGCGGAGAGGTACGCCTGCGGTCGGCGCCACCAGGCGTGGCAGAACCCGTCGAGGCAGTCAGCAGGAACGGAAACCACCTCGACCCGACCACCGCCGAGTGCAGCGGCGATCGCCGCCGGGGTCGGGAGCTCGCCGTCCAATTCCGCCATCTCCGGGAAGTAGTCCGTGACCAGCCACTGTGCGAGGTGGACGGTCTGGTCGAACGTGAGGACGACAACCGGACCATCGGTGACCCGGCGGACCTCAGCCAGCCCGGCCGCGGCGTCCGGCCAGTGGTGCACCGTGAGCACTGCCATGGCGGCGCCGAAGGTCGCGTCGGGAAACGGGAGCTGCTGCGCCACGGCCCGCACCACCGGGGCGGCGTGGTCCGGCCGCTGCCGGATCATGGTCAGCGAAGGTTCGACGGCGAGGACGGCGCGGTCGCGTGGTTCGTACGAGCCCGCGCCGGCGCCCACGTTCAGCACGGGCACTGCGCCACCGAGCGCGGCCTGCAGCTGATGGCGGACGCGCGGGTCCTCCTGTCGCACCACGCCGTATCCGACGCCGATCGCCTCGTAGATCGGGCGGGACATGCCCGGTCAGTCGTCGCCGTGCTTTGCGCTGGCGGTGGCCTTGGCCGGCGCCTCGTCGGCTCGATCCGGCCACCATGGCGGCGGGAACACCGTGCGGTCGTCGCTCACGCCCTCGGCGTAGAACTGCGCGGCCCACTTGCGGAACTTCATGAAGGGTCCGTCGTTGTCGGCCAGCGCCGGCCGCACGAGGTGTGCCTTGTGCTCCCAGATCGGCATGTCCTCGAGGAACTGCTTGTCGACCTCGCGGACGAAGGCGCGGCCGACGTTGCGCGTGGTCTCCTCGTCTCCCATGGTCTTGAACCGGAAGTTGAAGCGCGTGATGCAGCGCTCCGCCGTGATGGGCGTGGTGAGGGCGAGGCTCATCGTGTCGATGATGCCCGCGAAGCGCACGATGGCGATGCCGGGACCGATCTGCTCCGAGTCGATCCGCCCCTCCATGATCCCGCGGGGGGTAGGGAACTTCTGGCTGGAGCGCATCTGCGTGCCGGGGAAGCCCGTCTCGTAGCTCTCCATCACGGGCACCGCGGCCGTGTTGTGCACGTAGCGGAAGTGCGCGGAGTCGACGCCGTTCTCCGCCATCTCCTGCCACGGGGCGTCCACGGTGTGCTCGGTGCGGATCACCGTGGACCACTCAGGGTCACCGTTGAACTCGGGGAGGTCTCGGATCTCCCACATCGGCTCGACCGACGGGTCCGGGTGGTACCAGACGAGGGCCACGCCGTTGCGCTCGGACACCGCGAACGTCCGCAGCGTGCCCTTCTTGTTGGTGCGCTCGGAGTAGGGGATGTCGGTGTTGACGCCAGCGCCGTCGAACTTCCAGCCGTGGAACGGGCACACGATCTGGCAGTCGTCGATGGTGCCCCCGTGACCGAGGTGCGCCCCCAGGTGCGGGCAGAACGGGTCCTGCACGTGGAGGGCACCCGTGTCGTCACGCCACGCGACCAGGTGCTGGTCGAGGTAGAAGATCGCCTTCGGCTCACCGACGGGGAAGTCCTCGGGGTACCCGACGCAGAACCAGCCGAACGGCACCGGGAACGGGGAACGGGCAAGCGGCGTGATGGCCATGGTCAGCCCTCCAGGTCGAACACTCGGACCGCGTTCTCACGCAGGAACTTTGGCCAGACGTCATCCTTGAGCTGCACGTTGGGCAGCTCGGAGAAGATCCGCTCGAGCGACAACCCCATCGGGAAGTAGCCGGCGTACATGATCTTGTCGGCGCCGCGGGAGTTGGCGTAGTCGATGATCGTCCGCGGGTAGTAGCGCGGCGCGAACGCCGAGGTGGAGTAGTAGAGGTTCGGCCACTTGAGCATCAGCTTCACGGCCAGGGCGTCCCACGGCTCGGCGCCGTGGCGCATCACGACCTTCAGCTCGGGGAAGAACCAGCACACCTCGTCGAGCAGCTCCGTCTTCTGGCAGCGCATCGGCACCCGCGGACCGGGAACGCCGGTCGTGAGGCAGATGGGGATGTCGAGCTCGATGCACTTCGCGTAGATCGGATAGAAGCGCTTGTCGTCGATCGGGACCTGCGGAGTCATCCCCGCCGGGAACGCGCTGGCGGCCTTCACCCCGAGCGTCTCGTACGCCTTCACGAGGTCGCGCACGGCCCGCATCCCGAGGTTGGGGTTGACCTCGTAGGAGCAGAAGAAGCGGTCGGGGTGATCCTGGACAGCGCGCGTGGAGGTGCTGCGCTCGAAGCTCACGCCGAGCATGGCCTTGTCGATCCCGAAGTGGTCCATCTCGCCGAGGACGACCGCCACCGGGTCGGCACCCGGGTCCATGTCCTTGGGCACGTCCTTGAACATGTACTGGGCAGGGAACTCCATGTCCTTCGACTCGTCGTCCATGAGCCCCGCGCGCAGGAAGCCGTACCACTCCTTCTTGGAGCCCTCCGGGATGCCCATCATCAGGTCGACGACGCCAACGTCCGAGGGAAAGCCCATGCCCGTCAGACTAGAACACGTTCTAGTTCTGGTCGAGCATCGGCGGCTATGGTCCGCGCATGGACCTCGGGCTGATCATCGGGTACTGGCCCTCCTCCGGCCCGCCGCCGGACGCGGCCGAGCAGATCGCGGCGGCCGAGCGCCTCGGGTTCAAGAGCGTGTGGATGTCAGAGGCCTACGGGTCGGACTGCTTCACGCCACTGGCCTGGTGGGGGAGCGCGACCTCCCGCGTGCAGCTCGGGACGGCGATCACCCAGATCTCGGCCCGCACGCCCGCCTCCACCGCGATGACGGCGATCACGCTCGACCACCTCACGGGTGGTCGCTTCATCCTCGGGCTTGGCGTGAGCGGGCCGCAGGTCGTCGAGGGCTGGTACTCGCAGCCCTACGCGAAGCCGCTCGCCCGCACCCGCGAGTACATCGACATCGTCCGTGCGATCATCGCGCGCGACAAGCCGGTCGAGTACGTGGGCGAGCACTACCAGATGCCCCTCGTCGGCGGCACCGGCTTCGGCAAGCCCCTCAAGTCGATCGTGCGCCCGCTGCGCACCGACATCCCGATCTACCTCGGTGCCGAGGGGCCCAAGAACGTCTCGCTCGCCGCCGAGATCTGCGACGGCTGGCTGCCGATGTTCTTCTCACCCAAGGCGGACGCCTTCTACCGAGCCGCGCTGGCGGAGGGGTTCGCACGCCCCGGCGCGCGCCGCACGCTGGACGACTTCGAGATCGCCTGCGTCGTGCCGACCATCGTGGGCGACGACGTCGAAGCCTGTGCCGACCTCCTGCGCCCGTCGCTCGCACTGTACGTGGGCGGCATGGGCGCCAAGGACCGCAACTTCCACCGCGACGTGTTCGCCCGGCTGGGCTACGAGGCCGAGTGCGAGAAGATCCAGGAGGCGTACCTGGCGGGGCGCAAGGACGAGGCGGCGGGCTACGTCCCCACCTCGATGGTCCAGGATGTCTACCTGGTGGGCCCGAAGGAGAAGATCCGCGACGACCTCGAGGCCTGGCACGAGAGCTGCGTAACCACCCTCCTCGTAAGCGGCCCCCCGTTCCTGCTCGAGGAGATCGCCCGGATCGTCCACGACTGACCCGATCTGTGGACGCTCACGTCCGCATGGCGAGCGCGAGCGTCCACAGATCGGGTCAGTGCTCGTAGGCCTCGGGTGGGGGACAGGCGCAGATGAGGTTGCGGTCGCCGTAGCCGCCGTCGATGCGGCTGACGGGGGGCCAGTACTTGCCGTCGCGGAGGCTGTGGAGCGGGTAGGCCGCCTGCTCGCGGGTATAGGGGTGGTCCCATGCCTCGACGAGCACGTCCTCCGCGGTGTGGGGCGAATGCGCGAGGGCGCTGACGTCGTGGGCGACGTCGCCGCGCTCGACCTCGGCGATCTCCTCGCGGATGGCGAGCATCGCGTCGACGAACCGGTCGAGCTCGGCGAGGGACTCGGACTCCGTCGGCTCCACCATGAGCGTGCCCGCGACCGGGAAGCTCATGGTCGGTGCGTGGAACCCGAAGTCGATGAGGCGCTTGGCCACGTCATCCACCGTCACGCCGGTGGCGGCGGTGATCGGGCGCAGGTCGAGGATGCACTCGTGCGCGACGCGGTCGTGGTCACCCGTGTAGAGCACGGGGTACGCGGCCTCGAGCCGGGCGGCCACGTAGTTGGCGTTGAGGATGGCGAGCTCCGTGGCGCGGCGCAGGCCGTCGGGGCCCATCAGCGCGATGTAGGCCCACGAGATCGGCAGGATCGACGCCGATCCGAACGGCGCCGCGGAGATGGGACCAGGGCCCGTTGCGGGGCCCGCCTCGGGCAGCAGCGGGTGGTTGGGGAGGAACGGCGCCAAGTGCTCGCGGACGCCCACGGGCCCCACCCCAGGGCCGCCGCCCCCGTGGGGGATGCAGAAGGTCTTGTGGAGGTTCAGGTGGCTGACGTCGCCGCCGAACCAGCCGGGGCGAGCCACCCCCACCAGCGCGTTGAGGTTGGCGCCATCGACGTAGACCTGCCCGCCGTGCACGTGGATCAAGTCGCAGAGGTCGGTGATGCGCTCCTCGAACACGCCATGGGTGGACGGGTAGGTCACCATCAGCACGGCCAGGTCGGCGGCGTGCTCGACGACCTTCGCCTCCAGGTCGGTGAGGTCGACGTTCCCCTCCTCGTCGCAGGCGACCACGACGACGCGCATGCCGGCCATCACCGCGGAGGCGGCGTTGGTGCCGTGAGCCGACGACGGGATCAGGCACACGTCCCGCTCCGCCTCGCCTCGGGACGCGTGGTAGCCGCGGATCGCGAGCAACCCGGCCAGCTCGCCCTGTGACCCCGCGTTGGGCTGGAGCGACACCCGGTCGTAGCCGGTGATGTCGCACAGCCACGACTCGAGCGACGTGATCAGCTCGCGATAGCCCTCCGCCTGGTCGATGGGCACGAAGGGGTGCAGCTGGCCGAACTCGGGCCAGGTGACCGCCGCCATCTCCGTGGTCGCGTTGAGCTTCATCGTGCAGCTGCCCAGCGGGATCATCGAACGGTCGAGCGCGATGTCCTTGTCGGCCAAGGACCGCAGGTAGCGAAGCATCTCCGTCTCGGAGCGGTGAGCGGAGAACACGGGGTGGGTGAGGTACTCCGTGGTGCGCCGAAGGTGCGAGGGCAGGGCCACCGGCGCCTCGGCCGGTACCACCGCGTCGAACGTGCGTGCGATGCGCCCGAGCACGTCCTCGTCGGTGGTCTCGTCGAGCGCGATCCCGATCGTGTCGGCGTCGACGAGGCGCAGGTTCAGCCCGTGGGCGAGCGCCACTGCCACGAGCTCCTCGGCTCGACCGGGCGCGCGCACCGTGAGCGTGTCGACGAATGCGTCGTGGGCGGGCACGAAGCCTGCTGAGCGAAGCCCCGCGGCCAGGCGAGTGGCCCGCGCGTGCACCTGCTCGGCGATGTGCCGGAGGCCTTCCGGCCCGTGGTACACGGCGTACATGGATGCGATCACGGCCAGCAGCACCTGGGCGGTGCAGATGTTGGACGTCGCCTTCTCCCGGCGGATGTGCTGCTCGCGCGTCTGCAGCGCGAGACGGTGGGCGGGCCGACCGGCGGCGTCCACGGACACCCCGACCAGACGACCGGGCATCGAGCGGCGCAGACCGTCGCGGGTCGCGAGGAAGCCGGCGTGGGGGCCGCCGTAGCCGAGCGGCACCCCGAAGCGCTGCGAGGACCCGACGCACACGTCGGCGCCCTGCTCACCGGGCGGGGTCAGTAGCGTGCAGGCGAGCAGGTCGGTCGCCACGGCCACGAGGCCGCCCGCGTCGTGGACGGCGGCGATGGTGGGGGAGAGGTCGCGCACGACCCCGCTCGTGCCGGGGTGCTGCAGGAGCGCGCCGAACACCGCCGCGGGATCCAGGTCGGCGAGGTCCCCCACCACGAGCTCGATGCCGATGGGCTCCGCCCGTGCCGCGACCACGGCGATCGTCTGCGGATGCGTCTCGGCATCGACGAAGAACGCGGTCGACGCGTGCTTCGTCGACCGTCGGATCAGGGTCATCGCCTCGGCTGCCGCGGTCGACTCGTCGAGCATCGACGCGTTGGCGATCTCCATGCCGGTGAGGTCCGTCACCATGGTCTGGAAGTTGAGGAGCGCCTCGAGTCGCCCCTGGCTGATCTCGGGCTGGTACGGCGTGTAGGCCGTGTACCACGCCGGGTTCTCGAGCACGTTGCGCAGGATGACCCCCGGGGTGTGGGTGCCGTGGTAGCCGGTGCCGATCAGCGACGTGACGACCCGGTTCCGGTCGGCCAGCGTCCGGAGCGTGGCGAGCACCTCCGGTTCGCTACGAGCGTCGGGAAGCTGCAGCGCCTGATCCGTGCGGATCGTCTTCGGCACCGCCTGGTCGATGAGCTCGTCGAGGGTGGCCACGCCGAGGGCCGCGAGCATGCGCTCGACGTCCTCCGGACGAGGACCCAGGTGGCGGTCGGCGAACGTGGTGGCGGGCTGCGTCACGAGGGCTCCAGGGGACAGGCGTCAGTGGGACGTGACCCCCGCTGTCACCCCGAGGGGCTCCAGCGTCGCCTCCCCCGTGTGGTCCTTGGGCCTGAGAGGTTCCGGGGCGGTTGCACCTTCGGCGCCCGGCCACCGCCCCGGAAGGGGCGACGCCGGGACTCTCCCACGCGGGTTCGTCGGCTCGGTCAGGCTAGCAAGCGATCGCCTACGGGCCGTAGTACCCGTAGATGTCGATGATCACGTGCGTGGACCCGCTCGCGTTGTCCACCCTGATCTTGCCGTCGGTGCCGAGCCGGGCAGTGACCGCGTTGGCCAGGGTCTGACCGGTCGCCCAGTTCAGGCTCGACGCGTTCGGCTTGACGCTGCCGCTGGGGTAGATCGTCAAGTACGAGGCAGCCGTCGTGCCGGTAACCGTCGTGTTGAGGAGCGCGGCGGTCGCCGATGCCGGGATGTTGGCCGGGACCTCGGACTCCACGAGCACCGTGCGGGAGGTTCCGGCACCCCACGCGGTGTTGTACGCCCCGACCTGCACCGCGGCACGGGAGTCCTGGATGCGCACGGGATCGTCGAGGGCGTGGAAGGCGTCGCCTTCGCCCGGCTCGAAGTACCCGACGACGTCGACGATCACGTCGACCGAGCCCTTGTCGTTGTAGATCTGCACCTTGCCGAGGGTGCCCACCTTCGCGGTGACCGCGTTGGGCACCGTCGCGCCGGCGGCGAAGTTCAGGTTGGATGCCGTCGGGCGCGCCTCGCCGTTGGGCCACACGGTGAGGAACGATCCGGCCGTCGGGCCGGTCGCCGTCACGTTGAGGACCACGGCGTCGGCGTCGGCCGGTACGCCGCTCGTGCTGACACCCACAACGGTGACGCCCCGGCTCACGCCGGCACCCCACTTCGTGTTCCACTCGTCGGCGACCGTCGTCGCCCCCGACCGGGAGTCGAGGAGGCGGTACGGCACGAGCGAGGTGTAGCCCGCGCCAGCGCCGGAGTCGTCGTCGTAGTACCCGACGACGTCGATGACGACGTGGGCACTGCCGGCGTTGTTGCGGATGGCCACCGACTCGTTGTCGCCGATCCTCGTGGTCAGGGAGTTGGCCACGGTCTGACCGCTCGCCCAGTTGATCGCCGAGGCATCGAACAGCTCGTCGTCGCCCGACACGGTGGGCGCGACCTGGAGGAAGCTGCCGGCCGTCGTCCCGGTCACCGTGACGTTGAGGTTCACCGCGACAGCGTCGGACGGCACGCTGCCGAAGCCGGCCACCTCGACGTCTCGAACGGTGCCCGCACCCCACGGCGTCGCGTAGGGCCCGACCTGGAAGGCCGACCGGGAGTCCAGGATCCGGGTGGGCGTGAGCGGGTGGTAGTACGACGCGGCGGGGGGGAGGGGCCCGTGCACGAAGGTGCGCACGGCCGAGGTGGCCGTCGGGTTGCCCGCGCCGTCGATGGTCTGCACCCGCCAGAAGTACGTGCCGTTGGCGTAGTGGTTGGTGGACCACCAGGTGGTGAGGACGGTGCTGATCGACTCGACGGTGGTGCCGAAGTCGGGCGACGTCGACGTCTGGAACTTGTACTGCGCGGCCCCCGAGGTCGGCGTCCAGGTGAACCCCTGGTCGTCGTCGAGGAAGTTGGCGCCGTCTGCGGGGGAGAGGAGCGACACCTGGTTGCCCGCGAGGGTGAACTTCCGCAGCCCGAGGTTGTCGTCGCTCGTCCACGGCCCGGGCTTGCTGTCCGCGTCGAGGCGGCGGATCCGCCAGCCGTAGGTGCCCGAGGCCAGCGAGGTCGTCGGGGTCCAGCCGGTCATCGGGGTCGTCACGGTAAGCACGCGGTTCGCCGTCGCGAGCGGCGCGTCGGTGTTCTTGTAGACCTCGAGCTCGTAGCGGGCGGCGTAGTCCTGGGCCGTCCACGTGAAGAGCGGCACGCCGCTGACGGTCTGGTCGGCGAGGGGCTGGAGCATGTTGACCATCGGCGCCGTCTTGTTGACGAGTCGGGGCGTCAGGACGTCTGCCGTCTCGCTGCTGTAGGTGAGCGGGTTCCCCTGGGCGTCGAACGCCTGGACCCGCCAGTAGAGCGGACCGTTCGGCAGGGTGACGCTGTGGACCGTGTAGGTGGTCTGGTCCAGCAGGGAACTCGTGTGGATGAGCGTCTGCATGTCCGCGGTCGTCGAGATCTGCAGCTTGTAGTTCGTCGCCTCGAGGTCGTTCGAGGGGGTCGCGTTCCGGTTGGTGGTGAGGTAGTCCTCCCACGTGAAGGTGATCTGGTTCGAGACCGTGGCGCCGTTCGCGGGGCCGAGCAGGTGGACCGGCTCGGACCGCTTGCGGAAGGCACGTACCGGCGTTTCGGGGTCGAGGTCGGCCTCGAACGTGGACGGGTGCGCGCCGCACCGCGTGCCGTAGCACGGCCGCGCGTACCAGTACGTGGCCTGGCCGGCCTGCGCGTCGGCCAGGCTCGTCGTGGGCCGGAAGGTCGGGAAGTGGACGTTGTCGAACGTGCTGGTGATGTTCGAGAAGTCCGGGTCGGTGGCGAAGTAGACGATGTACTTCGTCGCGCTGGCGTCCCAGGTCCAGGTGAACGTCGGGGTGACGTTCACGGCGGCGCAGTTGGTGTTGGCGGGGCAGTGGTCGGGAGCCGTGAGCTCGGTCGACGGGAGCAGGTCGAGGGTGAAGGACCCCGGATCGCCCACGCCCAGCAGGGCCCCGTCCCCGTCGTAGGCCTGCACGAACCAGTTGTAGGTCGCCGGCGTGAGGCGGTTGACGGCATCGTCGGGCTCGACGTAGGCGTTGACCGTGAGGTCGGAGCGGAACGTGTTCGCCACCGGCGAGCCCGGGGTCTGGGTGAAGATCTCGTATGACGTGGCGCCGGCCACCGGCTCCCACGTGAGCGCGGGGACGTGGACGCCGTGCGCACCGATCGGCGTGGTGGCGTCCGGGGTCGGGCTGGTCGGCACGGGCGGGTTGAAGTTGAACGTCCACCAGGTCGCGATGTTGGGCGTGAGCCCCACCCGCCCCGAGGAGTCGATCGTGCGGACGTACCAGCGGAAGGGGCCGTCGGCAGGATCGATGCTCTGGGGGACCCAGCTCGTCTGGTAGGTGTCGTCCGTCTCGAGGCTCGTCCCGACCGGGTTCACGACCGTGACGCGGTACCTGGCGATGTTCGGCACCGAGCTCCACGACAGCTCCACCGGCCCCACGAGGGAGAGTGCTCCGTCGGCGGGGCTGACCATCGTCGGCACGGGCGGGAAGTACTGGAACTGGGAGGTCGCCGAGTAGAGCCCGTTGATGTTGCCGTCCTTGGGCTTCACCCGCCAGTAGTACACGGTCCCCGGCGCCGGGTTGCAGGAGCCGACCGGCGTGAAGGTGGTCTGCTCGGTCGTGCAGGTGGAGTACGTGCCCGGCGAGAACGCTGAGTCCGTGCCGAGATCGAGCGAGTAGACCGACGCCAGCCGCACGGGCGTCCACGAGAACGTCGGCACCGCCACGCTCAGGTCGCCGTTGGCGGGGGTCAGGAGCGTGACCCGGTGGTACGGCGGCGCGTCAGGAGCGGGCCACGCCCGGTAGAAGGTGCTCGGGTCCGACCACGCACCGACGCCGCTGGCCGTGTTCCGCGCGCGGACCCGCCAGTAGTACGGACCGGCGGCCAGCGTCGTGGCCGGTGAGTAGCGCGTGCTGCGGATGCCCGACGCGTTCAGCGCGAGGGTGCCGGTGAACTGGTCGTTGGCGCTGACCTGGAGGTCGTACGTGGTGGCCCCGGCCGCGGGTGACCACTGGAACGCGATCTCCTCGATGGCCTGATCAGGGTCGTTGACGTTCGGCGGCTGCTCCAGCACCGGTACCGAGGGCCACTCGTAGCTGTACGAGCGGACCTCCGAGTACTGGCTCGGCAGGTCGGCCTGGGAGAAGGCCCGGACCCGCCAGTAGAAGGTCTGCCCCATCGAGGGAGGCGCCGTCAGCGTGTACGAGGTGTTCGTCGTGTACGTGGCGGCCAGGGTCAGCGGCGGGATGAAGTCGGGCTCCGAGTCGATCTCGATCGCGTAGCGCTTGGCGCCGGTGAAGGGCAGCCAGCTGAACACGGGTGGCGCGGTCGGGAACACGACGCTGGCCCCGTCGGACGGCGACGCAAGGGTCGGGCCGCCGGGGGCTTCCTTGATGAACGATCGGACCTCCGAAAAGGGACCCTGGGCGGCGCCGGAGTCGAGCCCAGCGACCCGCCAGTAGAGCGTCGTCTGGGCGAGGTCGACGTTGTGGGCGTACTGCGTGCTGTACGTGAGCACGTTGACGGCGAGGGAGCCGAAGGCCGGATCGTCGTCGATCTGCACCCGGTACCGGGCGGTTCCGGTCGAGGGAGCCGGGGGAGGCGCCCACTGCAGCACGGGGTTGCTGGTCACGGTGACGCCGTCGGACGGCGCCGACAGGATCGGGGCGAACGGGGCCGTGGCTCCGGCCGACCCGGCGTCCGCCAGCGGCACGAGCGCGGCCACCAGCACGCCAGCCAGGACACGAGACGCGAAACGCTTCATCGCTTGGTACTCCCACCTCGAGGGTCTCCGGCACCGGCCCGACAGCTGCCCGCCGCGCGCGTCCTTCGAATTCGGCCGAGCAGTCGCTGTACTTGAGCGATCCCCGCCGTTCGTGGATCCCAACTTGACGTAACGATGATTATGGGCGGTCAATCCCCGCATCTCGCGGCGGGCCTGACGACACGGCGGGCACCGGATCAAGTAAGCCGTGTGCAGTGCCGATGACCGGACCGTGACGGACGCGTCCGGCGTCGTATCACGCTGGAGGGCCTCCTGACCAGCACCGACCCCGCTGCGCGGACCGCCGCCGCCAACGAGGACCCGCGGGCCGAGCGGCGCGCGGTCTTGCTCGATGCCGCGGCTGACGCCATCCGTACCCTTGGGCCCGCCGTGACGATGGAGCAGCTCGCACAGGCGGGCGGGATCACCAAGCCGATCCTCTACCGGCACTTCGGCGACCGTGACGGCCTTGTCGACGCGATGGCCGAGCGGTTCGTCGCCGACCTCCTCACCACCGTCACCACCCCGCTCGCCGGGGACGCCACCACGCTCGACCTGCTGCGGTCGACGGTCGACTCCTACGTCGGCGTCATCGAGCGCGAGACGAGCCTCTACCGGTTCATGATGCAGCAGTCGCAGATCCGCCTGGGCGGCGCCCCCCGAGTTCGCTCTCTCATCGATCGGATCGCCCGCCAGGTGGCGGACGTGGCGAGCGAGCGCCTCCGCCTGGACGGTCGCGACGCATCCCCCGCCGTCCCCTGGGCGTACGGCATCGTCGGGATGGTCCACCAGGCCGGTGACTGGTGGGTCGATGACAAGCCCATCAGCCGCTCGGCCCTCGTCGCCTACCTCGTCACCCTGATCTGGGACGGGGTCGGCCCCGCGCCCGCCGACCCCTCCGAAGCCTAGGATCGTCTCGCACGCACCCGCTGGAGGCCCCGTGAGACCGCTCATCCCCCACACGCCGCCCGAGTTCCCCTCCCCTGACGAGGAGCGCACCCACATCAAGCAGCGGATGGCGGCCGCCTTCCGGTTGTTCGACCGCTTCGGCTTCAACGAAGGCGTGGCCGGTCACCTGACCGCCCGCGACCCGGAGCGGCCCGACTGCTTCTGGGTGAACCCCTTCGGCATGTCGTTCGGCCTCATCCGGGCGTCCGACCTGATCCTCGTCAACCACCAGGGCGAGGTCGTCGAGGGCGACTGGCCCGTGAACGTGGCCGCCTTCGCGATCCACTCGCAGGTGCACGCCGCCCGCCCCGACGTGAAGGCGGCCGCCCACACCCACAGCAAGGCCGGTCGGGCCTGGTCCACGCTCGGACGGCTCCTCGACCCCATCACCCAGGACGCGTGCTCCTTCTTCGAGGACCACGGGCTCTTCGACGACTACACCGGCGTCGTCGTCGACATCGAGGAGGGCAAGCGCATCGCGCACGCGCTGGGCGACCACAAGGCCGCGATCCTCCGAAACCACGGGATCCTCACCGTCGGGCACACCGTCGACGAGGCGGCCTGGCTCTACATCACGATGGAGCGGACGTGCGAGGTGCAGCTCCTCGCCGAGGCGGCGGGCACCCCCATCTCGATCGAGCCCGAGATGGCCCGCCTCACCCGCGACCAGGTCGGGAGCCACGTCGCCGGCTGGTTCAGCTTCCAGCCCCTCTACGACAAGATCGTGGCCGACCAGCCCGATCTTCTCGACTGAGACTGATGCTTGCTGCGGGCGTCGCTTCGCTGCTGCCTCTGCAAGTGCCGCTCAGCGACTGGCAGAGCCATCCCGCCTCCGGCTCCACTGGACCGGCGTCACGACGATGTCGGTGACACCGATCGACGCCAAGGTCCGCGACCGGCGGGAGACGGTCCTCCGCGCGCTGCTCGAGGCGCAGAACCGTCACGACGTCGAGGCCTCGCTGGCGTGCTTCGCGCACCCGCGCTACGAGCTGGTCGGGAACCAGCGCGTCTACGACGGTGCCGAGGACGTGCGCCGCTACTACGCCACGACGTTCGGCGCCTTCCCTGACATCACCTTCGAGCTGATCGCCGCCCACCACTCCGACGCCGCCCTCTTCGTCGAGATGTGGATGAGCGGCTCCCACCTCGGCTCCCGCCACGGGTTCGAGGCCACCGGCAAGCACTTCCGCTGCCGCATGGCCGGGGTGTTCCAGTTCCGCGACACCGATCTGATCGGGGCTCGCATCTACTACGACACCGGCACGATCGCTCGCCAGCTGGCCTGACCTCCCACCCTTGACCGCGCGGTCAAGGGTCTGCCTAGGCTGCGCCGATGGACTGGCCCCTCAAGTTCGGCATCTTCCTCGCCCCGTTCCACCCCGTCGGGCAGAACCCCACCTTGGCCCTCGAGCGCGACCTCGACCTCCTCGAGCACCTCGACTCCCTCGGCTACGACGAGGCCTGGATCGGCGAGCACCACTCCGCCGGCTACGAGATCATCGCCAGCCCCGAGGTGTTCATCGCGGCGGCGGCGCAGCGCACCCGCCACCTCCGCCTCGGCACGGGGGTCAGCTCGCTCCCCTATCACCAGCCCCTGATGCTGGCCGACCGCATGGTCCTCCTCGACCACCTCACGCGCGGCCGGGTGATGCTGGGCGTCGGACCGGGCGCGCTCCCGTCCGACGCCTTCATGATGGGCATCGACGTCGCCCGCCAGCGGGACATGATGGAGGAGTCGTTCCAGGCGATCCTCGAGCTGCTCGACGGCTCCAAGCCTGTCACCCGGCAGACCGACTGGTTCACGCTCAAGGACGCCCGGCTGCAGCTCCGCCCGTACTCGGACCCGTGCTTCGAGATCGCGGTCGCGGCGCAGGTGTCGCCCTCGGGGCCGCGCCTGGCCGGTCGCTTCGGCGCCTCCCTCCTCTCGATCGGTGCGACCAACCAGGGCGGGTTCGACGTGCTCGGATCGCACTGGACCGTGATGGAGGAGCGCGCCGCCGAGTTCGGCACCACGGTCGACCGCAAGCGGTGGCGCCTCGTCGGGCCGATCCACATCGCCGACACGAAGGAGCAGGCCTACGAAGACGTTCGCTTCGGCCTCTCGGACTGGGTCGACTACTTCCAGCGCGTCGCCGCGTTGCCCCTCGGCCCCGACACGACCGACATCGAGGAGATGGCCGACGCCATGAACGCCTCGGGCTTCGCGGTGATCGGCACGATCGACGACGCCATCGCCCAGATCCGGCGCCTCGTCGACCAGTCAGGCGGCTTCGGCACCTTCCTCAACATGGCGCACGAGTGGGCACCGCGGGAAGCAACCTGGCACAGCTACGAGCTGCTCGCTCGCTACGTGTTCCCGCACTTCCAGGGGTCGGCCGTCTCGACGGAGGCCAGCCGCGACTGGGCGGCGGAGAACCGACCCGAGTTCATCAGCGCGGCGACCGCAGCGATCATGAACGCCGTGCAGTCGCACCACCAGGAGAAGGCCGAGAAGGCCGCCCAGGCCGAGTGAGAGCCGAGCCTCAGCCCGAGCAGTTGTCGGCCACGTAGTCGCTCACGGTCTGGCTGGCGGCCTCGTAGTCGGCGTCGAAGACGCCCTCGAGGTCCTGGAGCGCCGCCTGCACGTCGGGGTCCGTGTACGACTGCGGATCGGAGAGATCGATGTCCTTGAGCGCCTCGGCGAGCTGCGCGTAGCCCTCGGACAGCGTGGCCATGGCGTCCTGGATCTCGTCCGGTGCCTCGGCCGCGATCGCCTCGAGCTGGGCAGCGCTCTCCTCGAGGTCGGCGTCGGAGCCGGACTGCGCCGCCACCAGCGGGTTGAGGAAGGCCCCGGCGAGCAGGAACTGGCAGTCCTCGTCGACCAACCCGGACAGAACCCCGTCGTCGATCGTGCCGTCGGTGGTGTCGTCCGACGCGCCGTCGCCGACGGTTGTGGACGCGCCACTCGTCGCCTCGGTGCCGCCATCGCTCCCGCAGGCCGTTACCGCCAGGGCCAGCACCGCCACCATCGCCAACGCCGTCATCCGCCGCATCGCTGCCTCCTCCGAGAGGGGTGTCCGGGTACGGCGACGCTACCCGCCCGCCCGGCCGCCCGCGAGACCGGCGAGCCGCTGCGGGTCATCGATGGACGAAGGGCGGCTTGACCACGGTGCCGCGGACGGCGTCGCCGCGCACGTCGATGGCGACCTCGGCACCGTCTCGGACCTCCGGGGGGAGGAAGGCGAGCGCGATCCCGTGGCCGAGCGTCGGCGAGAAGTTCCCGCTCGTGACCTCGCCGGCCCGCTGCCCGTCCACGAGCACGACCTGCTCGGCCCGTGGTGGCCGCCGCCCCTCGACCGACAGGCCCCTCAACCGGCGGGCGACGCCGCGCTCGCGCTCCTGGAGGAGGGCGTCCCGGCCACGGAAGCCGCCGTCCTTGTCCCACGCCACGACCCACCCGAGGCCGGCCTGGAGCGGGGTGATGCCGGGGCCGAGCTCGTGCCCGTGGAGCGGGAGCCCGGCCTCAAGCCGCAGCGTGTCCCGCGCGCCGAGGCCGGCGGGCACGACGCCGGCCCCCGTGACGGCCTCCCACACGAGCGCCGCAGAGGCCGCGGGCACGGCCAGCTCGACGCCGTCCTCGCCCGTGTAGCCGGTGCCGGCCACGGTGCACACGGAGCCCGCCACGGGCGCGGTAGCGACCTGGAAGCGCCCGACGACGGCCGCCTCCGGCGCGATCGTCGCGAGCCGCTCCCGGGCCTCCGGGCCCTGGACGGCGATGATGGCGCGGGACGCCGTGACATCGGCGCCGCCGATCGCCGCCACGACCCGCTCGGTGTTCGAGGCGTTGGGCATCACGTCGAAGACGTCGTCCGCCAACCACCAGACGATGATGTCGTCGAGCACCGACGCATCAGCCTCGTCGAGGAGGTGGGTGTACTGCGCGCGCCCGGGGGCGATCTTGCCGAGGTCGTTCGTGAGGGCGGCCTGCAAGCGAGCCAGCGCGTCACCGCCCTCCACGCGCACGGTCCCCAGGTGGCTCACGTCGAACGCCACGGCGGCGCCCCGGCAGGCCTTGTGCTCCGCGATCGTGCCGTCGGTGTATGAGAGCGGCATGTCCCAGCCCCCGAACGGCACCATCTTGGCGCCGAGGGCTCGGTGGAGGGCATCGAGCGGTGAGGTGCGCAGGGTCACCTCGGGGAACCTACCGGGCGGCCGTCACCGGACCGGACGGGTCGAGCTCCGCGTCCAGGGGGCGCAGCTCGAGGATCGCTGCGTCGACCTGCTCCACCACTCCGTCGAGGGCAAGGAGGTTCAGCACGCCCTGGCCCTGGTACTTGTTGACGACGTCGATGAGGTTCTCGCCCTCCCGGACGAGCACGACGCTGTCGCCGGCGATCACCAGCCGCGCGGCGCTGAGGTCGTCGCCGAGGTTGCGCAGGTACTCGAAGGCCGCCCGCACCCGCTCGAGCTTCTGGCCCGCGTCGAGCAGCGTCTTGATCATCTTGAGCTCGACGAGGTCCTTGTACGAGTACCGGCGCCGCGACCCGCTCCCCTTGGCGTCGGCAAGCGACGGCCGGATGAGGTCCGTGCGGGCCCAGTAGTCGAGCTGGCGGTAGGTGATGCCGACGATGTCGGCGGCCTCACGGCCGCTGAAGCCCTCTGTGGCCATGACGATGGCGTCCTTCGCTCTGGTCGAGTGGTGGGTCCCGACGAGGTGACATCGGTGGAGTTACACCGATGTAGTGACGTCGAGCAGGGTACGACGCCCCGCGCGCGGCGTCAACGGCCGTTGGGGTTCAGAGCATGGGACCGATCGCCTCGGGCGAGCCCGGGCTTGGGACGGGCTACGAGCCGAAGTCGTCGGGGTTCACCTGATCGATGAACTCCTTGAACTGCTCGACGATCTCGTCGGGCACGCCTTCACCAGGGACTCGACCGGCCTCGGCGAGCACCCCCTCCTCTGCGAACACCGGGGCGCCGTAGCGCACCGCCAGCGCGACGGCGTCAGACGGCCGAGCGGAGACGGAGTGCACCGAGCCGGCGATCGAGATGACGATGTCGGCGTAGAACGTGGAGTCCCGCAGATCGCTGACCACCACGCGCTCGACCCGCGCACCCAGCTCGTCGAGCAGGTCCTTGATGAGATCGTGGGTCATCGGGCGGGGCGTCTCGACCTCCTCGAGTGCGAACGCGATCGCGGTGGCCTCCGGGCTCCCGATGAAGATCGGGAGAACGCGCCGGTCGCCGTCGGCCTCGCGCAGGAGCAGACACGGGATGTTGGGCGGTCGCTCCAGCTCGATCCCCACCAGCTCCATCTCGACGGCCACGTCATCACGCTACCCAACGTGGCCCGACACCGCGCCCGCGATCACCGCAGATCGGTGTGGTCGCGCAGTGCGCTGCGCAGCAGGGCGGATCGCAGCTGCTCCCCCAGGCTCGCGAGCTCGCCCAGGTTGTCAGCCGCCTGCTGACGAGCCGTCGGGTTGCGCTGCTTGAGCAGCGGCATGACGACCTGCTCCATGAAACCGGCCTCCCGCTCCGCCGCCACCTTGTACATCCGGAGGTGCCGGGCCTCGATCCCGAAGCGAACGAAGCCCGCCGCCGTACGGGCGACGATGAGCGCGTCGCCGTCGTAGAAGGTGTCCCCCGCCATCGTGTGGCCTACCAGCAGCCCGTAGCGAGCCAGCTCCGCGAGCTCGTCCTGGGTGAGGCTGCTGGCCTCGCTGAGCTCCTCCAGCGTGAGGCTGACGCCCGTGGGGCCCGGATCGAGCGGGTTGACCGGCGGGCGGACCGCCAGCGCGGGCATCGTCGGCGCCGGGCGCGGTGCGCTCACTGGGGCCGACGGACGCGCCGGCTGGGGATCGGCGCGCGGCGGGTCGATCCGGGCGTCCTCGAAGAGCGAGGGCGTGCCGAGGGGCACCTTCGGGGGCGGCTCGTCCGGCGGGACGACGAGACCGGACCGGGCGGCGCCCTCCAGGCGGTCCTTCATGACCTTCAGGGGCAGGAAGTGGTCGCGCTGGTGGCGCAGGATCCAGCGGAGGCGCTCGATGTCACCCTCGTAGAACTTGCGGTAGCCGGACGGGGTGCGCTCGGGATCGAGCAGGCCCTGGCTCTCGAGGAACCGGATCTTGGAGATCGTGACGTCGGGGAAGTCGTCCTGCAACAAGCTGAGGACCTCGCCGATCGACAGGTGGGAGCGCTCCGCCATGGCCGAGGTCACGGCCGGCCCGCGAGGAACAGGAGCTTGAAGGTGCCGATCTGGAGCTCGTCCCCGTCCTTCAGCGTGGCCGACTCCACGCGCTCCCGGTTCAGGTAGGTGCCGTTGAGCGACCCCACGTCCTTCACCTCGTACGACCCGTCGATCCGGCGCACCTCGGCGTGGCGTCGGGACACGGTGATGTCGTCGAGGAAGATGACGCTGTCGGGATGGCGACCGGCTGTGACGAGGGGCTCATCCAAGGCGTACTTCGAGCCCGAGTTCGGCCCCCGGGTGACCACGAGCATCCCCACCCCTGCCGGGAGCTCGTCGAGGTCGATCTCGACCTCCTCGATGGCGCTGTCGATGGGCACTGTGACGGACATCGTCGTGTGGTGCTCCCCTCCCTCGAGCGCGACTCCGCACGAGGAGCAGAACTTCGCCCCGAACGGGTTCGGGTGCCCGCACTGGGGGCACGTGACGTCGGCCATCCGCTAGCCCTCGACGAGCTCGCGGTAGTCGGCGGCCGTCAGCAACGAGGCGACCTGGGACGGGTCGGTGAGCTCGATCACGCAGATCCACCCTTCCCCGTACGGGTCTTCGTTGAGACGCTCGGGCGCCTCGCCGAGATCGGCGTTGACCTCGGCGATCGTGCCCGAGACAGGAGCGTAGATGTCGGACACGGACTTCGTGCTCTCCACCTCGCTGATGGAGGTGGCCGCCTCGACCTGGGCGCCCACCTCGGGGAGGTCGACGAAGACGACATCGCCGAGTGCGTCCTGCGCGTAGTCAGTGATGCCGATCGTGGCCCGCCCGCCCTCGACGCGGATCCACTCGTGGTCGGTGGAGTACCGGAGGTCATCGGGGATCTGCATGGGCGGGAGGCTACAGGAACCCTCGACCCGCCGTTGAGGGTTCGGCTGCTGCCGTGCCGTCAGCGAAGGAGCTGGCGGATCCGGCGGGCGTACTCGCTCGCGAGCGCGGTGGCCTCGGCGTCGGTGTCGCCCTCGGACCAGATGTGGGTGACTGGCTCCTCGGGGTCGGGCAGTGCCAGCGCCCACCCACCGTCGTGGCGGACCTTCACGCCGTCGATCAGCTGCACCTCGCGGTCCTTGCTCATCTCCACGAGCGTGCGCATGACCGTGCCCTTCTGCTCCCACGGCGTCACGACGGTCTGGTGGGCCAGGTGTGGGCGCGGCAGCGAGTCGACGACCGCCGAGAGGCGCGTGCCGGTGTGCGCAAGCAGCTCGAGCAGCTTCACGAGGCTGGCGGCGGCGTCGAACGCCGGCAGGAAGCCGGGCAGGATGAAGCCCCCATCGGTGCTGGCGGCGAACCCGACTCCGGGCTCCGAGGCGGCGTCCATGAGGGACGAGGTGGCGAGCTTGGTCCGGCGCACCCGCACACCGTGGACCGCCGCGATCTCCTCCGCGAACCGCGTGACGGTGACCGGGAGCGCCACCGTGTCGCCGACGAGGTGACCGCTCACGAGGGACAGCAGCGCGAGCAGTGCCTGCTCGTCGGAGAGGATGCGGCCGGCGTCGTCGATGAGGGTGAGGTGCTCGCCATCGGGGTCGAGCACCGCGCCCAGGTGGGCGCCGGATGCTCGCACGTAGGCGGCGACCTGCTCGGCGTGCTCCTGGCGGTCGAACCCCAGGGCCCCCACCGTCGAGGCGTACGGGTTGACGCCCAGGATGTCCGCTCCCAGCTTCGCGAGCACGTTCGGCATCACGAACGAGGTCGAGCCGTACGAGTAGTCGACGACGACCTTGAAGTGAGCCTCGCGGATCGCGCGGATGTCCACGGTGGCCTCGAGCGCGGCCGTGTACTGCTCGAGGGCGCGCGGTGGGAACCCGATGTCACCGATCTCGGCGGGGAACACGCGCCGGAAGTCCTCGCGACCGAACAGCCGCTCCACCTTGCGTTGGGCGTCCTCGGAGAGGTCGGAACCGTTGGTGTCGAAGAATCGGATAACGCAGCTCTGCGGATCCCCCTCCACCAAGCGGATCGTCAAACCACCCGCGTGCTCCGGTCGCCGGATGATGAACCGGGTGACGGGCACGGACGCCACCTCGAGGTCGAGCACGTTGGCCCCCGCGGCGTTCGCACCCGCCATCATCGCCCGCTTGAGCATCCGGCCCGTCCGGCTCGAGTCCCGGGACGTGATGATCGTGCTGTCCTTCTTGAGGGTCGTCGCGTACGCCATCGCGACGCGCGTCGCCAGCTCCGGGGTGATGTCGACGTTGGCAAGGCCGGCCACACCGACCCGCCCGAACAAGGAGCGCGACCCGCGGCTCTCCCAGACGATCGAGGAGTTGATGACCGCGCCCTGCTCGACCGTCTTGAACGGGTACACCTTGACGCCGCTCGCGAGGACGGCGTGCTCCCCGACGAAGCACTCGTCGCCCAGCACGACCCCCTCCTCGCCGCGGACGCCGCGTCGAAGGTCGCAGGAGCGGCCGATGATCGCGCCGCGCAGCCGGACGGACTCGCCGAGGTAGGAGTTGTCGTGCACGACCACCCGCTCGAGGTCGGCGTTGGCCCGCACGCGAACGTTGGCGCCCAGCACCGTGTACGGACCCAGGCGGACGTCAGCCTCGATGCGGCAGTTCTCGCCGATGACCGCCGGCCCCACGACGGTGGCCTCGGGGTGGATCTCGGCCCCCTCGCCGACGTGGACGCCGTCCCCCATCTCGAAGCCAGGGATGGTGACGTGCACCCGCCCGTCGAGGATGTCCTTGTGCGCGGACAGGTAGCTCTCGAGCGTGCCGACATCCTCCCAGTAGCCCTCCGCGATGGCGCCGAAGAGCGGTTTGCCGTCAGCCAGGATCGCCGGGAAGACCTCCGCCGAGAAGTCGACGGAGCGGTCCGCCTCGATGTGGTCGAAGATCGCGGGCTCGAGCACGAAGATCCCGGTGTTGATCGTGTCGCTGAAGACCTGTCCCCACGATGGCTTCTCGAGGAAGCGCTCGATGGAGCCGTCCTCGCGGGTGATGACGATGCCGAACTCGAGTGGGTTCTCCACCCGGACGAGGGCGATCGTCGCCAGCGCGCGCTTCGCCTCGTGGGCCTTCACGATGGCCGTGAGGTCGAGGTCGGTGAGCACGTCCCCGGAGATCACCAGGAACGTCTCGCCGAGCTGATCGAGGGCGTTGCGGACCGAGCCGGCCGTGCCCAGAGGCGTCTCCTCGATCGCGTACGTGATCCGGACCCCGAAGTCGGACCCGTCGCCGAAGTACGACCGGATGCTGTTGGCCATGAAGGCGACCGTCACCACGATCTCGTCGAAGCCGTGCGCCTTCAGGAGTCGAACGACGTGCTCCATCATCGGCTCGTTGACGAGCGGCATCATCGGCTTCGGCGCGTTCGAGGTGAGCGGGCGCAGGCGGGTGCCCTCGCCCCCGGCCATGATCACGGCCTTCACGCCTCGGCCCCCAGGGGCTCGCCGCGCTCGCGCAGGGCGCGCCGAGCGATCGGCACGTAGAGCGCCGCGGAGTACCACGACAGGACGAGACCCGGGATGCCGAAGAGGAGCGCCGCGGTGCCGGCGCCCTCGTGCCACCCGAGCGTGCTCTCGGACGCGAGGAAGAGGGGGAAGGCGATCATCAAGAGCAGCGTGTAGGCCTTCCCGAACCACGTGACGTCGATGCGACGTACGCCGAGCGCTGCCAAGGCCAGCGTCGCGGCGGCCACCAGGACCTCCCGCACGAGCGCAGTGACCGCGAACCAGGTGGGTACTGAGCCGTCGATCAGGATCCCGCCGACGCCGACGAAGAACAGCAGCCGGTCGGCGACGGGATCGAGCACCTTCCCGAGGTCGGACACCTGGTTGAAGTGGCGAGCGATGTAGCCGTCGAGGAAGTCGGTGATGCCCAGGCCGGCCAGCAGCCAGGCGGCGCTGGCGCGGTCCTCACGGACGAAGAGGAGCCACAGGAACACCGGGAGCAGGCACAGCCGGACGACGGTGATGACGTTGGGGACCGTGAGGATCCGATCGGTGCCCTGGTCGCCCGGGTGCTCGTCGTCCACGACCTCACCCTACGATGCCGACCATGTCAGGAACCTCGTTGCAGGACCGGATCGCCATCGTCACCGGCGCGGGTGGCTGGTGAGCGTGACCACGATCTTCACCCGCATCATCGGGGGCGAGATCCCGGGTCGCTTCGTCTGGCGCGACGACGACGTGGTCGCCTTCCTGCCGATCGCGCTCCTCGCGCCGGGCCACACGCTGGTGGTGCCCGTCGAGCCGGTCGACCACTGGATCGACCTCGATCCGGCGCTCAACGCCAAGGTGTGGTCCGTCGCGCAGACGATCGGGCAGGTGCTCGACTCGATCTACCGGCCCGCGAAGGTCGGCGTGCTCGTGGTGGGTGAGGAGGTGCCACACGCGCACGTCCACCTCGTTCCGTTCACGCAGCTCAGCCAGATGAGCTTCGCCAACCAGGACACCGACCCGAGCGCGGCGACGCTCGACGAGCAGGCCGAGGCCCTCCGGGCCGGCCTGCGAGCCGCGGGCCACGGGGCCGCCGTGCCGGAGGCCTGACCGGCGTCAGCCCGCCGTGGGATCGATCTCCTCGATGAGCTGCGCGCCGTCGTTGCGGACGTTGTTGACCTCGGTTGAGACCGGGTGCATGACGATGATCGACGGGTCCGCCGGCACGAGCAGCCTGCCCAAGAGGTCCAGGTCGTCGATGTCGCGGTCGAGCCAGGTGTCCCACGCCGCGGGCGGGAGGATCACGGGCATCCGATCGTGGATCCTGGCCATCTCGTGGTTGGGCGTGGTCGTGATGATCGTGCACGAGCGCAGCGGCTCCTGGTCCTTGTCGGGCCCTCGCCACACCTCCCACAGGCCGGCGAAGGCGTACGGCTCGCCGTCGGGGCGGTGGATGAAGAACGGCTGCTTCTTGCCCTTCTTCGGGTCGACGGCGTCCTTCTGCCACTCGTAGAAGCCGTCCGCCGGGATCAGGCACCGACGCCGCTTGAACGCCGACTTGAAGGCGTTCTTCTCGGCCAGCGTCTCCGCTCGCGCGTTGATCATCTTCGAGCCGATCTTGGCGTCCTTCGCCCACAGCGGCACGAGGCCCCAGTGGAACGCGTCCACGTGGCGGGTCGTGCCGTCCGAGAGCACCGCGTACACGTCGTTCGTCGGCGCGACGTTGTACGACCGTGGGAGGAGCGCGTCGGGTGCCTCCGCCCCGAAGTAGCTCGCGATCTGGTCGGGTGGCGTGGCGGAGACGTAGCGACCGCACATGGCTCGCGAGACCTTGGCTACCCGGTCGGCGTCGGGGTGGGTGCCGGTTCGACCTCGGGCCCCGGCGCCTTGGAGGTCGGGATCGACGGCACGACCACCACCAAGCGACGCCCGATCCGCTTGGCCGCCCCGACGAGCCCGAACGGCGCCACGAACATGAGCAGGATCAGCAGCACCGCGAACACGAGGGTGGCGAGGTTGGGGCGGCCCCGCAGGAAGTCGTGGACAGGGTCCGGGAGCCAGGTCTTGTCGGGCAGCTCCCGACTGAGCTGGTCCACGCGGTAGTACACGATGGCGCCGATCACCGGGCCCGTGAGGCTGCCGGCGCCGCCGACCACCATGATCACGAGGAAGAGGATCGAGCCGAGGATCGTGAAGTTGACGTTGTCCGGGGTCGCCTGCGTCTGGCGCAGCGCGAAGGTGCACCCCGCGATGCCGGCCAGCGCCGCTGACAGGCCGAACACGATCGTCTTCACCGCGGCGACGTGCACGCCCATCACCGACGCGGCCGTCGGGTTCTCGCGCACGGCCACCATCGCCCGCCCCACCCGGCTCTTCACCAGGTTGCGGACGAGGAGGTAGCCGAGGCCAAGGGTGCCGAGCGCCAGCCAGTAGAGCCACTCGGATCGGCCCCGCCGACCGGGTTCCAGCCCGGTCCAGGCGGGGGCGTCGTAGCTGAGGCCCCCGATGCCCGCCGAACCGCCCGTCAGGTCGTCGAACTTCCGTACGAGGGCCGGGAAGATCTGGGCCAGGGCGAGGGTGACCAAAGCGAGGTAGAGGCCCGTGAGGCGCAGGGCGGGGACCCCCACCAGCACCCCCACGACGAAGCAGATGAGCGCGGCGGCCGGGTAGGTCCACCCCGGGCTCCAGGCGTGGTCCGACACGAGGATCGCGAGCGTGTACGCGCCGATCCCGAAGAAGGCCGAGTGGCCGATGGAGATCTGGCCGGTGAACCCGATGAGCAGGTTCAGGGCGACCGCGGCCAGCGCCAGGACCGCGATGTCCGTGAGCTCGCCGAGCTCGCTCGGGGTGAGGTCCCTGAACAGGGGCGAGAGCGCGAAGTAGGCGACGACGAGCACGCCCAGCGCCCGTAGCGCGACGTGCGGAGCGCTCCCGTGCGCGAGGCGGACGGGCATCACACGCGCTCCACCCGTTGGGAGCCGAACAGGCCGGACGGCTTCACGAGCAGCACGCCGAGGATCACGAGCAGGCTCACCACCCCCTTCAGCTCCTGGCCGACGAGGTCCGGCAGGTAGCCCGCGACCATGTTCTCGAAGACGCCGAGCACCAGGCCACCGAACACGGCACCAAGGAGGCTGTCGTAGCCCCCGAGCGTCGCGGCGGCAGTGGCGGCGAAGAAGATCGTGAACATCATCGAGGAGTCGACGTTGCCGCGGAGCGACCCGACGAGAGCCCCCCCTACGGCGCCGACCGCCGCGGCCAGCCCCCACGACACCGCCAGCACCTGGCCGGCACGGATTCCCACCAGCGGCGCGGACTCGCGGTTGGTGGCCACCGCCCGCATGGCCAGGCCGAACCGGGTCCGCTGGAAGAGCAGGTACAGAAGGAACGACGTGACCGCCAGCACCGCGAGCACGCCGATGTTCTCGAGGCGCCACTCCGCCCCCCCGATGCGCACGAAGTCGTCGGCGGCGTCGGGGAAGAGCGAGCCGAACGCCTCCGGGATGGTCACCTTCCAGATGAAGGGCGCGAGCGCGTTCAGCCCGAGGAACAACCCGATGGCCGCAACGACGACCGCGAACGGGCTGCGGTGCGCGATCGGGCGGATGATGTACCGCTCGACGCCCATCGCGAGCACGAAGGCGACCGTCGCCGAGATGGCGACGGCGGGCCACAGCCCCACACCGCCGTCGGCCAGCCACCACGCGAGGAACGTGCTGATCATGGCCATCTCGCCCTGGGCAAAGTTCAGGTGGCCCGACCCGCGGTAGATGATCACGAGCCCCAGCGCGAGGAAGGCGTAGACCGACCCCTGCGACAGTCCATCGAAGAGGTATTGCAGGAAGCGTTCCACGGGTCCTCTCGTCTCCTAGTAGCCCAGGTAGGCCTGGCGGATCGCGTCGTCGCTGCGGATCGTCTCGGCGTCACCCGACGTCACGATCCGCCCGGTCTCGAGCAGGTAGGCGCGGTCCGCGATGTCCATGGCGAGGTTGGCGTTCTGCTCCACGAGCAGGACCGCGAGGCCCTCCTCCTCGTTCAGCCGGTGGAGGATGCCGAACAGCTCCTTCACGATGAGGGGCGCCAGGCCGAGGCTGGGCTCGTCGCACAGCAGGAGCTTCGGGCGACTCATCAGCGCGCGCGCGATGGCGAGCATCTGCTGCTCACCACCGGACAGGCTCCCCGCCTTCTGAGCCCGCCGGTCCGTGAGCCGGGGGAAGACGTCGTACCACCGATCGAGGTCGCCCGAGATGTCGTCGGGTCGCGTGTAGCCGCCGATCCGGAGGTTCTCATCCACGGTGAGGTCGACGAAGGTGCCGCGACCCTGCGGGACCTGGGCCAGGCCCGCTCGCACGATCCGGTCCGGACTGGCGCGGGTGATGTCGTGCCCTGCCAGGACCACCGACCCGCGACGGCCGATCGTGCCCGACACGGCCCGCATCAACGTCGTCTTGCCGGCGCCGTTCGCTCCGAGGACCACGACCACCTCGGCCTCCCCGACCGTCAGGTCGAGGCCGTGGAGCACCTCGACCGGGCCGTACCCGGCGTGCAGGCCGACGACCTCGAGGAACACGCTCATGTCGGCGACCCGAGGTACGCCTCGATCACGAGCGGATCGCGCTGCACCTCGTACGGCGAACCCTCGGCGATCTTGCGGCCGAAGTCCATGGCGACGACGTGATCCGAGATCCCCATGACGAGCGCGATGTGGTGCTCGACGAGCAGGACGGTGAGGCCGAAGTCATCCCGGACGCGCTTGATCGTCTCGCCCAGCTCGTCTACTTCGCCGTGCGTGAGCCCGGAGGCCGGCTCGTCGAGCAGCAGGAACCGCGGCCGCCCAGCGAGGGCCCGGGCGAGCTCCAGGCGCTTGAGCGTGCCAAAGGGCAGCCCCGCCGCGGGGCGAAAGGCGACGTCGGCCAACCCGAGCCGGGCGAGCAGGTCGTAGGCCAGCACCCTGGTCTCATGCTCCTCACCCCACGGCGGCAGGCGGAGGCCAGCGCGCACGAACCCGATCGAACCTCGGCAGTGCGCTCCGACCATCACGTTCTCGAGGAGGGACATGGACGGGAAGAGGGCCAGGTTCTGGAACGTCCGCGCGATCCCGACGCTCGCGATGCGGTGGGCCGGCAGCCGGAGGAGGTCCTGCCCGTCGAAGGTGACGCGTCCCGACGTGGGCTCGTAGATGCGGCTGACGACGTTGAAGCACGTCGTCTTGCCCGCTCCGTTCGGGCCGATGAGCCCGCAGATGTCGCCCTCCCGGATCCCGAAGGAGAGCTCGTCGAGCGCCACCACCCCGCCGAAGCGGACGGTCACGTCACCGACCGCGAGCAGCGGCGGTGCAGCGGGCGGGGTGGTGGTCTCGGGCACTGCTACGGCAGCTCGGTCTTTCCTTCGAAGCTCGCCACCAGGTCACCGATGTCCGTGTAGGTCTTCGTGTCCGCGTCGTACTGGACGATCTGCATGGACTCCAGGCCGAACGGATCCTCGGCCCCGTTCATCTTGAAGGCGACACCATCGCGGGCGAGGCTGAACGCGTAGTCCATCGACCGGGCCGCGTTGATGATCGACGCCCGCGTGAGCCCGTCGTCCGAGGCGGCCGCCGCCTTCAGCACCTCGACCGCGAGCTCACCGCCGGTCCACCCGGCCGCTGCCGTCGCGAAGTCGCCATCGGTCGCGAAGTCGAGATCGATCATGGCCGCCTTGTAGGCAGCCACCGCCGGGTCGGACTCGTTGGCGGGGTCGTTCGCATCCTTCGCCGTGACGATCGTGAAGATGCCGTCGGCGGCCGCCCCCGAGATCGCCAGCAGCAGGGTGCTGGCGCAGGTGGCCGTGATGTAGACCCTCGGCTCCCAGCCGGGGTTGGCGGCCTTGGCGTTCGCCATCTCCGTGAGGAACGTCGGGCACTGGGCGCCGAGCGGGACGGCGAGCACGACGTCGGGCTTCTGGGTCGCGATCGCGTTGACCTGCGCGGTCGGGGGGTTGGAGTCGGCGTTCTCGATCGTCTGCTCGTCGAGGATGTCGATGCCGGCGTCGTCGGCGAGCGCCGCGAACGCGTCCTGGTAGTAGTTGCCGAAGTCGCTGTTCACGTGGAAGACGGCCGCGGTGGCGCCATCGGGGAACTCCTGCTGGATGTCCTGCACGTAGATCGCAGTCTCCGTGTTGTACGGCGCCAGGCCGCCCGTGGTCCACGGGTAGCCCTCCACGTCGCCCCAGATCGGCGCGCCCGAGTTCACGAAGAGCTGCGGGTAGCACTCCTCGTTCAGGAGATCCCGGACCGCCTGGTTGTTGGCCGTGCCGATCATCCCGGTGAAGAGGTCGACCTGGGTCTCGTCGATCAGCTTCTCCACCGCCGGCGTGGTCAGGTTCGAGTTGAACTGATCGTCCTCGATGGTGAGCTCGATCGTGTAGCCAGGCAGCAGGTCGTTCGCGTTGGCGTAGTCGAAGTAGTTCTTCAGGCCCTCGGCCACCGGAGCGAAGGCGGCCGCCGCAGCGCCGCCCGACAGTGGGAGGGTCGTCCCGATCTTCACGGTGCCCTCGATGGGGGCGGTGGCGTCGTCCGGGCAGTCGCCGGTGTCGACGGCGAAGGGGCCTCCGGCATCGGTGCTGGTCCCACCGTCACCCGCGGTGTCGCCGGTACCTGACGAGCTGTCACTGCTACACGCGCCCATCAGCACCATGCCCACGACTGCGACCGCGGCGATACGCCGGCCTCGTGCTCGGATCATCGGATCCCTCCCCTGCTCTCCTACGGTGGAACGCGCCACACGATAGGACGCCCGTAGGACCGGTGCGCAGTGTCGCGCATCGAGGGATGCGACCGGAGCCTCAGCGGGGTTCGATCACCCGAGACTTGCGCTGCTCGAACTCCTCCTCCGACAGCGTGCCGCGCTCGCGCAGCCGCTCGTAGCGTTCGAGCTGGTACTCCGCCGACATGGGCTTGGGTGGCCCCGAGCCCGCAGCCGCGGATCGGCGGCGCGGGCCGACGAGCACGGCAGCGACCAGCGTGAGGGCACCCGCGACGACGAGCAGCGTGCCCCGCGGGCTGGGGAGCGGATCGCCGATCGCGGTCGAGTTCTCGAGGCCGAACCCAAGCGCGGCGGTCAACCGGTCGAGCGCCGTCGGCGTCCGCCCAGCGTCGTTGTGACACTGGAGCTGGTGGATGCAGTCGTACTCGGCCGTGTAGTTGTCCGCCAGCTCCCGGACGCCAGCGATGAGCAGGACCGCTCCGACGATGAGAAGCAGGAGCCGCACCCTGCGCCAGCGCGTAGATGCCGTACCCGACTGTTCGCTCACGATCTCGGCCTCCCGACGCCGGACCCGACGCTACCAACGCCGGTGGTGGCGCGCGGCGTTGGGAAGGCTCTCTCTTGGAATTCGATGGGTGTTGTGGTAGATCACCACCCACACCAATGGGAGGGCGGCCCAGCATGGTCAGTCATCGGAAGGTTGACGTACTCATCATCGGCGGAGGGCCTGCGGGGGCGACCTCGGCCCTGCGACTGCTGCAGCGGGGCATCACGCCCCTCATCGTGGAGCGGGAGGAGTTCCCCCGCTTCCACATCGGTGAGGCCATGACGGGCGAGGGAGGCGCCCTCGTGCGCGACCTCGGCCTCGGCGACCGCCTGCCGGCGGACGCGCACACCATCAAGCACGGGGTGCGCGTGTTCGGCAGCAAGGGCACCGCCGACTGGTGGGTTCCGGTGATGCAGCGCACCGAGGACAAGGAGCTGCACGAGGTCTTCACCTACTCGGTTCGGCGCGCCGAGTTCGACAAGATGCTCCTCGACGAGGCGATCAAGCAGGGGGCTGAGCTGCTGCACGGGCGGGCCGACGTGCCGCTGATGGGCGACGACGGCACGACCGTTCGCGGCGCTCGCATCAAGACCGATGACGGGCACGAGATCGACGTCGAGGCCAGCGTCACGCTCGACTGCACCGGCCAGGCGACCTTCCTGGCCAACCGCGGGGCCACCGGCCCGAAGTACCTGGGGTCCTACGACAAGCAGATCGCGCTGTTCTCGCAGGTCGCCAACTACGAGCGCGACGGCGGCGAAGGTCGGGAGCTCCAGCCGGGCAACACGCACATCTACTACAAGAAGAAGTACCACTGGGCGTGGGCGATCCCGATCGACCAGGACGTCACGAGCATCGGCATCGTCGTGCCCGCGAAGTACTTCCGGGACACGGGCGAGTCCCAGCACGACTTCATCTGTCGGGAGCTTCGGGAGCTCAACAGCGGGTTGTCCGAGCGCATCCCGGAGACGGTGCTGGTGGAGCAGCCCCACGTCATCCCCAACTACTCCTTCCAGGTGCGCAAGTTCGCGGGGCCCGGCTACATCTGCGTCGGCGACTCGCACCGCTTCGTCGACCCGATCTTCTCGTTCGGGCTCTACGTGGCGATGAAGGAGGCCGGCCTGGCGGCAGTCGAGGTCGAGCGCTACCTGAACGGGGACGGGAGGGACTCGCAGGACCCCTTCCACGACTACATGGTGCACACGGAGCGCGCCATCGACATGCTCGAGGACATGGTGGACACGTTCTGGGAGAACCCCATCGCGTTCGCGGTCTTCGTCCACGATCGCTTCCGCCAGGAGGTGCTCGACATGTTCGCGGGGCGGATCTACGACGGGATGCCCGTGGCTGACCGCGACCGAGCTCTGGCCGTGTTCCGGAAGCTCCTCGGTCGCGAGCGCACCTACGACGCCGACGGTACGTTCTCGATTCCCATCGGTTCGCGCTTCCACGAGGAGCGTGCTCCGCTCTGGAACTCCCAGCTGGCCACCGTGGAGACCACCGAGCGCTGGCTGGCCGAGGCCATCTGAGACCCACCCTCGACGGAGGGCGCAGCTGATAGCTGCCGGGATGTGACGCGAGCCGCGGGTCGAGCGGGCAGAGTTGCACGGTGTCACGGGGAGCGAATCTCGTCGGGATAGTGACTGGGGCCGTACTGATCGTCGCCGGCCTCTTCGTTGGCCTGGTGGGCGTCTTCAGCTTGGACCCAGGCTTCGCGCTTCTGGTTGCCCTACTGCCAGTGATGTGGGGCGGGGTGCTTGTGTCGATCTGCGCCAGCAATCTCCGTCGCGCGAGACAGGTGCCATGAGCGCCCGTATCTGCCAGAGTGTCGAGCGCTTCGGGTGGCACGAGCCCGCGGAGGGGGACGACGCCGAGCACACGCCGGCGCCTCGGGGATCCAGCAGGGACGACGACTGCGGCGCCGCGATGAGTTCCGGAGGTAAGCCTGGTCTCGCCTGACGACCGACGCCTCCCGAGGAGCACGCCATGACTGCGACCTACACCTTCGACGTCTTCGCCACCCTCGACGGCTACGGCTCCTACGGCCCCGAGGGCGACTGGGGCGGCTACTGGGGCAAGCAGGGCCCCGAGCTGGTCGCCCGACGCCGCTCCCTGTATGACCTCGAGCAGCGGATGGTCTTCGGCGCCAACACCTTCCGCGAGTTCTTGGAGATGCTCGGGTCGAAACCCGAACCGGTCGGTGAGGACGACTCGATCGTGCGGATGCGGGCGATGCCGACGACGGTGGTGTCGTCGACACTCGAAGGCCCGTTCGACTGGCCGAACGCGTCCGTCGTCGGTGGTGACGGCGTCGACGTCGTCGCCCAACTCAAGGAGGAGTCCGACGTGCCGTTGCGCTCGCACGGAAGCTTGGCGTTGAACTGGTCGCTTATGGCCGCCGGGCTCGTCGACCTGGTGCAGGTCACCCTGTTCCCGGTCATCAGCGGCACGACCGGAACCGACCCGATCTTCGCCGGGGCCACCGACTTCGACCTGGAGCTCGTCGAGAGCTGCATCCTCGACGGTCGCACCCAGGAACTCACCTACCGACCCACGATCCACTGACGCGTCCATCGCGACCCCCATCGACCAACAGAGCCGGCACAACTGCGTCGATAAGGCGCCAGCGCCGACAACCTCTGCGTCTGGCGCTGACTAGCCCCGTGGGGGCGGCGGCGCAGTTGGGCAATGATGGGAAGGGTCGTGCGGGAGGCCCACGCGCACGTCATCCCGGGCGACGTCCTGAAGGCTGCACACGTAGTCGGAGACCGTCACCGGCGATTGATCACTCTAGGAGGCGGTATCGGCGTCCGACGAGCTGCACTTGAGCGGGTTGTGGTGGCCCGATTCGGCGGGGGTCGTGTCGCGCCTATCCACGAGGGGGTGGAGGCTCGCCGTTACCGTCGATCTCAAGCCCTGCCGCGCCCATCGCCTGGTGCCGGGGCCTAGAGCGGGGTCCTGCCAGTCCGCCCGGCAGGAGCCCGCTCGCATCTCATCCCGACCCCCGTATCTCGGTCCTGCCGGCGGGCGCTTGCCTAGGCAGGATGCGGGGGAACCGATCCTCCCGCGTCCGTTTGAGTCGCTGGGCGGTTGGCGGCTTCCTGTCGTGGGCACGGCCGCCGGGGCCACCTCTCCGGGGGCCGTGCTCGCAGGCCGCAACCACCCTCATCAGGACTGCCCGCCGTGGCACCACCCACCGGACAGCCATCAGGAGGAGATGAGTTCATCATCGGGATCCAGCGTGAGGATGGCGCGATTGCCGGGTCGATCCTGATGAGGCTCACTGCGCGTGCACGCGTGGTCGAACGAAGGTCGTCGAGCGAGATGGGCGCTACACCAGGCCGATCACGTGACTGTTGAAGACGACGATCCGCTTACCGTCGGGATCGGTGAGCACGAAGACGTCGTGCACGTCACCGGTCATGATGTCCGACACGTCGAGTCCCGCCTCTTTGAACTGTGAATGCGTGGCGGACAAGTCCTCGACCATGAGGTCGAACGGTGCATCGCCCGGCTCTACCTCGCCTACCTCGAGCACGAGGTGGGTTCCGCCCCTCAACTCCGCGATCGCGAACTTGTCGCCGGGGAGGACCGACCGCATTCCGAGCGCTACGTAGTAGTCGTGCGATCGTTGCGGATCGCTCACGCTCATCGTGACATGCCCGACCCATAACGCGGGACGCTCATCGTGGTTCATGCCCCGGGATGTTGCCAGATCCTTGACGCTCAGGTGGGCGCGGGTGCGATCCGCTGCGCATCCGCCGTCGAGGCCGACTACCCCACCGATCTCAGGGCGAAGCCAGCGGAGTCCCTCGGGGTTGGTGGCTTCGTAGCGCCGTTCGCACCGTGACGCCCGCCGTTAGTTCCCATGACCCCTGGCGGCCCTCGCGGGATGAGATCGCCGCCCTCGGCGCTGGCCTGAACACTTTCCGTCGAGCCGAGGGCTATTCACATCTCAGTGGACCCACCCCCGCTTCTGGCGTTGTTTGGGCCCACCAGGTGGAGAAACGACGCCACACGCGGGGGTGGGGCTGTCGAACCGTAGGATCTCGCGCGGTGGAGCCAGCTCCGGAGCCATTGCGCCTGTACGGGCACGTGAGCGACGCCCGCCCCCCGGACTGGACGTGGGTGGACGCCGAGCTAGCCCAGGCAGGGACGTACTGGGTCGTCTCGCGCTCGCCTAGGCATCCACATCCGCGACCCGTCTGGGGGGTGTGGAACGACCGCAAGCTGTTCCTGAGCATCGGTAGCCCGACCATCACGCGAGAGCTCGTCGACGATCCTACGATGACCGTGCACCTCGACAGCGGAACCGATGTAGTCATCGTCGAGGGCAAGGTGAGCGGGACATGCATCGAACCTGCGGTCTTCGCGCTGTACGACGCGAAGTACGAGTGGACCTACACGATCGACGAGTACGGACCCTTGACCATGGTCGCCCCCTCGATCGTCATCGCATGGAGATCTGCCGATTGGGCTGGCCGCGGTGGAATCGGTTCCGCTGGACGCTTCCGCCTGTCGTGAATCCTGCGCAAATCTGGTCGGCTGGGGGAGATTTGAAGTCCTGTCGAGGTGCGTCGAGCCATGTTCTCGCCATGGCGCAGAATCTGGGGTGTCGCATCGCCAAGTCTGCATACCTGCCGCATACATCGTCTGACAGCAGCAGAGCCGGTACCCATTTGGCACCGGCTCTGACCTGCGACTTCCCGGTCGGGCCGAGAGGATTCGAACCTCCGACCTCTTGACCCCCAGTCAAGCGCGCTAACCAAACTGCGCCACGGCCCGGGATTGGAACGGCGAACCTACCAGACCCCTCCGGACGGGCCGCCAGCCGGTCAAGCCCGTAGGGCGCGCACCTCGTCGTTGGCATCGCGCAGGCGGCGAGACAGGGTGGCAGCGAGGTTCCGGCACAGGCGTGCGCTGAACCCGGGCAGGTGTTGCTCCAGTCGCTTCAGCGCCGTGAGGGGCAGCACCCGGCAGGTGGCATCCGTCTCGGCATCGACGCTCGCTGAGCGGGTGCCGCGATCCACGATGGCCATCTCGCCGAAGCTCCCGCCGGGACCGATCGTCGTGATCCGCTCGGGGCGACCGTCGGCCTCCAGCACCACGCTCACCCGGCCGGTGAGGATGAAGTACACCGAGTCGGCGGCGTCACCCTCGCTGAAGATCCTCGTGCCGGCTGCATGGTGCTCGACGGTCGTCGCCGCCATCACGGTGTCGATCTCCCGCGCATCCATCCCGTTGAGGAGGTCATGGCCCACCAGCGACTCCTCCCGCTCGGTCAGTCCCTCGCCCTCGAGCAGCTCGTCCTCGCACCGTTCGAGGGCGGCGTCGAACGTCGGGCTCGTGTTGATACCGGCAGCACCGAACCGATCCGCGCTTCGCCCGGCGACCACGACGGCGACGCCGTGCTCGGAGGCGACGCGCAGGGTCGCCTCGACGATCGGGAGGGCGCCGTCGTCGACGGAGGTGACCCGCGTGACGTCGATGATCAGGTGCGATGCCCCGCTGCCATCTCTCGCGACGGTGCGGCTGAGCTCCTCTGCGGATCCGAACTGGACCGGACCCTGGACCTCGATCACACGGATGTCGCCTCCCCGGGCTCGCAGCAGCTCTGCGTGCGCCGGCGGTCGGCGCCGCTTCGACCGCACGAGCGAGGCGTCGAACGCTCGGCGTACGACGGATGTCGCGGCCCGGCCATCGAACATGTGGAGTCCGTATCGTCCCGCGAGCTCCTGGCAGGCACGGATCCCCCGCACGCTGTTGCCGCGCACATCCAGAGGAGGTGAGTACACGCCGATCGCGAGCACACCGGGGAGCACCGCCAGCACGCCTCCTGACACCCCGCTCTTGGCTGGGAGCCCGATCCGGTAGAGCCACTCGCCCGCGTAGTCGTACATCCCGCAGATGGTCATCACGCTCAGCACCCGAGCCACGTGCGCGGGCTCCAGCGCCGCCTCACCGGTCAGCGGGTTGACCCCCCGGTTCGCAAGGGTCGCTCCCATTCTGGCGAGGTCACAGACGTCGACGAGCACCGAGCACTGCCGGAAGTAGGTCTCGACCGCGGCATCGACCTCATCCCTCAGCATGCCGAACGTCCGCATCAGGTACGCGATGGCGCGGTTTCGGTCACCGGTGCGCCACTCGGCCTCGAAGACCACGGGGTCGACCGCCAGCGACCGGCCCGCGAAGCGAGACAGCCCGTCGAGCATCCGTCGCTCCCGCTCGGCGGGCTCGCCCCCGAGCAGGCTCGTGGTGACGATGGCCCCGGCGTTGACCATCGGGTTGAAGGGACGTCCGCTGACCTCGTCGACCGTGATGGAGTTGAACGCATCGCCTGTCGGTTCGACACCGACGCGCTCGAGTACGGCCTCGACGCCGAGGTGGTCCAGCGCCAACCCGAACGCGAACGGCTTCGACACGGACTGGATCGTGAAGGGCACGTCCGCATCCCCTGCGCGATAGACGTGACCGTCCACGGTGGCGATCGCGAGCCCGAACGTGTTCGGATCGGCTTGGGCCAGCGGCTCGATGTAGGTCGCCACCTCGCCGTCCACGACGCCGACGAGGTCCTTGTACAGCTCGACCAGCTCCATCGAGAGCGGAAGCCCCCCTGGCCCCCTGTCGACCTTCACGACCACCTCCACGATCCGGCACCGGCGGGGCGCCGGCTGTGGGCGACTGTGTCGCGCACCCGTCTCTCCGCGGTTGCGCGGTGGTTACCGGAGCGTGAACTGCCGCGATGCACCGCCTCGAGCAATGAGCGACGATCGAGCCAGGACAGGGGCTGTTCATCACGCCGAAACACGCTCCGCGCGCCGACCCCGCTAGCGTTGCCTTCGCTGCGGGAGGGAGCTCGCGCACGACAGGGGAAGGGCGACCACATGCACCCGAAGCGGATCCGATCGCGCACGCTCGCGGTCCTGGCGGCATTCATCGGGCTCATCGCAGCACTGCTGGTGACGGTCCAGTCGTCGGGGGCCACGACGCCAAGCGAGGTGCGACTGCACCTCGGCACCGACGGCCGCTACTTCTCCTACGGCACCACGCAGCAGCCGCTGTCGACCGCGAAGAACGCCTGCCAGATCGTCTCGGCCGAGCCGCTCATCGACCTCTCGTCGCTCGGCAGCCAGTCGGCTCCGGGCCTGGGACCTGACGGCGTGGGGGTGAAGCAGTCGCCGTCCAGCGGCAACGGCACCCCGTGCTCGCAGGTGGAGAGCGTCGAGACGCTCAAGCTCAAGAGCGGTCCGACCCTCGGATCGCGCCGCTTCAACGGGGTTCGGCTCGACCTCGAGATGACCGGGAACGCGCTGGTGCAGCTGACCCTGTCTTCGAGCACTTCCACCGCGACCTACTCGCTCCAGACGGGATCCAGCATCACCACGGCGCAGTCGAGCGAACCGGACTACGACGCCACGCAGCCGTACTTCGTCAGCTCCGCCCCAGGCGATCTGGTCGACGCATGCGCGGCGCCCAACAGCTCGGGTCCGAACAACGGGAGCAGCGACAACTGCCAGTGGACCGTGCGACCCGGTTTCGACTTCGACACGATCGCCATGACGACGACCCAGGGAACCGTCTCGCTCGAGGGCGCGGGCGACTTCGGCAACAACACCGCGTACGACACGTTGCTGTACCTGTCGAACTCGGCCCCCGCCGCGGTCGGTGACTCCTTCGTCACGGACGAGGACACCGCGGCACTGGGAAACGTGCTGACGAACGACGCGGATCCTGACGGGGACTCCCTGACCGCCGCACTCCTCAGCGGTCCGACCCACGGATCGCTCAGCCTGTCGTCGGACGGCAGCTTCACCTACCAGCCGGCCCAGGACTGGTTCGGGACCGACTCCTTCACCTACTCCGCCTCCGACGGCACCGCGACATCCAGCGCCACGGCCAGCATCACGGTGCACTCGGTGAACGACCCACCGGTCGCGACCAGCGGTACCGCGACGACGCCCGAGGACACGGAGGTGACGGTGACAGTCGCGACCGATGTCGACAGCACCGTGCTGACCGCATCGTGCACCAGCTCCGGTGGCGGTTCGATCTCCGACAACGGGAACGGCACGGTCGACTTCCAGCCTCCGGCTGACTTCAACGGGTCGATCACGCTGACCTGCTCGGTCACCGACAGTGCGGGGGCCACGACGGCCTCGTCAGCGACGATCGTCGTCGGCGTCAACGCCGTGAACGATGCCCCCGTGGCCGTGGACGACGTCGCAGACGTCGACGCCGGCAGCAGCGTCGTCATCGACGTGTTGGACAACGACACCGATGTCGACGGCGACACGCTCAGCGTCATTGGCATCGCAGCGGTCACCCCCGCCGGGGCCACCGCGGTGGCCAACGGCAATGGCACGGTGACGTACACCCCGCCAAGCGGCTTCACGGGCGACGGGTCCTTCACGTACCAGGCATCCGACACGCAGGCCACCTCAGCGCCCGCATCCGTCGACGTCACCGTCTTCCCGGTGATGTGCAGCCTCGACACGGTGTCCGACACGGACGGCGACGTCACCGGCTCGTTCACCCGGCTGAGCGACCCGTTCGAGTGCAAGCGCTACACGGTCGATGCCATCGCAACCGAAGATGTCGTCCTGTTCCAGCCGAGTGGCAGCTCGATGGTCGCCTATCGCGGCGTCGTCTCGTTCGGGCCGGAGCCGGCTCCCACCGCGGGAGGCAGCGGCGAGCACAGCCTCCTCCTCCGGTACGACCCGACGGGGGGCACCACGTTCAGGCCGGTGCAGTGGTGCATCGACCCCGACTTCGATGCCAATGATGACGTCACCAGCGCGACCCTGCCCGCCGGCGAGACCTGGTGCGTCGCGTCTGCGTACACCCGCGGCGATGCCGCCGGCGACCTCGTCACCGTGTGGCAGGTCTACGGCATCGACGACCCGAGGTTCATTCGCTGATCAACGCGGGCTCCACGTCCAACCCGATGAGCAGGGCGCGGCCCGCCTCCTGCGACGCGGGATCCTTGTCGAGCAGCAGCAGCAGCCCGAGCTCATAGTCGAGGCGCATCCGGCGGGCCGCCCCGATCCCCAGCTCGCGCTCGCGCCGCGCGCCTTCGATGTCTCCGATCCGTGCGAGGGATCGCGCCCGCACGACAGCGACCGACGCGACGAAGATCACCGCCTCCGATCCGGCCGCCTCCTCCGCCGCCGCGAGGATCGCCAGCGCATCGTGCGGTCGATCCTCGGCGAGCCGGCACTCGGCGAGGTGGATCGCGGCGTGCAGCGCGGTCCCGTACAGGGCCAGGTCGGACGTCTCCTCGAGGACGGAGGCGAGCAGGTCCGCCGCGCGCACAGCGTCGCCCTCCCCGAGGAGGAGCCGCCCGAGCTGGATCTCGTCGAAGAGCGCGCCGTCCACGAAGCCCACCGCTCGGTGGGTTCGTCCGGCCTCGAGGACCACGTCACGAGCTGCCGCGAGCTCGCCGCGGTTGATGAGGATCTCCGCGATGTTGCCCTGGAGGGTCGCGGCGTTCACCACGTCACCAGTCAGTCGGTAAGCGTCATGTGCTCGGCGGTAGCACTCCAGCGCCTCGTTCCACCTCCCGAGCCAGTAGTGCACCGCTCCCTGGTTCGTCAGGGCGGCCGCCAGTCGATGCGGCTCCCCGAGCGACTCGAAGATCTTGACGAGCTCGGCCTGGTGCACCGCCCGATCGGGCTCGCCGAGCACGACGTGCGCCCAGTCGATCACGTTGTAGGCGTTGGCCAGCTCGCGGAGCTCTCCCACGCGCTCCGCGTCCACGGCGGCTTGCTGCGCGGCCGCGAGGGCCCGGCGCGGCTGCTCCTGGCCCGCATGGACGATGGCCCGCATCGTCGCCACCGCCACCCGCACCCGGGCCGCCTCGTCGCTTGACCCATCCCCCAGCGCCCGCTCCGCGGATCGCAGCTCCCGCAGGGCGGCTACGAACCGCCCGGACCGCTCACGCACACGGGCCCGCTTGAGCAAGAGGCGCGCTCGCTCGACGTCGTCGCCCCGCGCCATCGCGGTCGCTCGGCGGTAGGCCTCCATCGCGTCCTCCAGCAACCCGGACCGCTCGAGGACGTCCCCGAGGGCCATCCAGGTCGCCAGGACCTCGCCGGCCTCGAGGTCGGGGAGGCGGCGTCCCGCCTCGAGCGCTCGACGATAGAGGGCGGACGCATCGTTGTTGGCGTACGAGCCCTGCGCCTTCGTCCCAGCCAGCCGGGCGTAGCGCCACGCCCGATCGAAGTCTCCGGCCTCGAAGAAGTGGAGCGACAGGAGATCCGCCACGGAGTCGACCGCGCCCGCGGCGACGCGCTCCATGACCTGGCCCGCCCGAAGGTGCAACAGCCGACGGCGTCGATAGGGCAGGCCCCGGTATGCAACGTCGCAGACGACGGCCTGGCGGAAGCGCGCGACCCCCGCAGGATCGAAGTGCACGAACCGCGCCAGCTCGGCCGCGAGCCCGTCGTCGATCTCGATGCCGTCTTCGAGGAGGAGCTGGCGCCACACCAGCGGGTTGAAGCTGCGCCCGAGCACCGACGCATAGCCGAGCAGCAGACGAGGGAGCGGGCTCAGCACGTCGATCTCTGCGGCGATCAGCGACTCGAGCGAGTCTGGGAGGTCGTCCACCGCACCTCGCTCACGGCCCAGCCGGACCAGGGCGTGGAGCACGAGCGGGCTTCCGGCCGCCCGCGCCACGATGCCTTGGACCTCGTTTGGCCGGAGCGGGACCGCGCTGAGGCCGAGCAGCAGCTCCTGGAGCTCGCCATCACCCATCGCGCCGAGCTCCAGGCTGTCTCCGCCGGGTGCGAAGCCGTCGGCCACGAGGCGACGCAGCACGACCATCGACCACTTGCGCCCCTGGCGAACCTCGGCAGCCAGCCTGGCAAGCAAGGCATCGGAGGCGCCATCGGTCCACTGCGCGTCCTCGACGACGATGACCGCCCCATCGCCGAGCACCCGCTCGAGGAGGCGGGTGATCGCGGAGGCTCGCTGGTCCGGAAGGAACCGGGCTTCGATGGCGTCGACCTCCGGCGTCCGCGGGACATCGATGTGGGCCACGGCCGCGATGAGGGGAAGGAGCGGCAGCAGCGCCGGATCGACGTCCGCAACGCCCTTTGTCAGCTGGGCTCGCATGGTCGCCTGATCGCCTCGCTCGACCCCGAGGATCGCCCGGACCGCGTCGCGGAACGTCCTGTAGGGGCTGGTGGTGCCATCGGGTTCACCGCGCACGGTGAGCTCGACTGCGGCCGCGAGCGACAGCGCCTCGCTCAGCAGACGGCTCTTGCCCACCCCTACGTCCCCGACGATCGTCAGGATCGGTTCACGATCGTCGACGTCGTGCCGCAGGACGTCCGCGACCCCGCGCAGCTCATCGCCGCGGCCGACGAACGGCCCCTCCTGGTCGGCCGCGGCGCGCGTGCCGATCTCGGCGCCCATGGCGTAGGCCTGCACCGGCTTGGACTTGCCCTTGACCTCGAATGGGGCAAGCGCCTCGGCCGCGAACATCGGACGCGAACGATCGAGCACGCGAGCCGTGGCGTAGACCTCTCCGCCGTGCGACGCGCTCATCAGGCGAGCCGCCAGGTTCACGGTGTCGCCCATCACCGTGAAGGTGGCCCGATGCGACGCCCCGATCGTCCCCGCGAACACATGACCGTCGTTCACGCCGATCTGCACGGAGAGCGGTAGGGCGGCATCGGCGATCGACCGCACCGCGCGTAGGAGGCGACCCTCGTGGTCAGCCTGCGCCCGGGGAACTCCACTGACGAGGATGATCTTGCCGCCGTCCTCGTCGATGTCGCTGGCGAGGAAGGCCACCCCAGCCTCGTGGGCCGCGGCCTGCACCTGGCTGACCAGGACCTCGAGTGCGTCAGCCAGCGCGCCCGCGCCCTCGGATGCGAACAGAGAGTCCGCCCCCGTGAACTTGATGAAGGCCACCGCGGCGATCCGGTGCTCGAACTCCACCTCACCCTGTCCGAGGTGCTCCCGGAGGATCGTGGGCAGCCACGCATCGATGGTCTCCGGTGGCAGCTGCCTCCGGGCTCGCGGGCCCGTCGGCGCCACCGGCGCCCGCCGCCACCGCAGCACGGTCGTGTCCGCCGGCCCCGGCTTCGTCGCTCCACGAGGGAGCCGTTCGGCCATCTCAGGGCTCACGAAGATGTCGCCCGCCGACGCGGCGTGCTCCATCTGAGTCGTGCGGGTCGCGGCAGGACCCGTCACGACCAGCTCGTGGTGGAGGCGGCCGACGCGGAAGAGCTGGATCGTGCCCGAGTGAAGGCCGATGGACATCCGCAGCTGAACACGGCCGAAGGACATCGGCGCCTGCGTCGCGACGCGCAGGGCCGACCGCATCTCGACCGCCGCGGCAGCGGCCTGAGACGGATGATCCTCACCGTCGAAGAGGAGGAGCAGCGCGTCGCCACCGAACTTGAGGAGGGAGCCACCCCGCCGGTATGCGATGTCCAGCATCGTGCCGAACACCCGGTTGAGGACGTCTGTCAGCTCCTCGACGCCGATCCGTCCGCGCAGTGCGAGCCGTTCGGACAGGGCCGTGAACCCCGAGATGTCCACGAAGCAGAGGCTCCCGTCGAGCTCCTGCCACCGTCGTCCCGGCGCGTCGATGTCCCACTCGCTCGCGACCCTTGGCACGAATCGATCGAGAGTGGACCGAGAGGTGGCCGGCATGTCATCCCACGCTAGGTGGCGAGCGTGGGGATCGGACGACCCCGACAGACGTAGGGTCCGGCGCATGGAACGCACCTCACTCGGGACCACAGGGATCCAGGTCAGCCGCTACTGCCTCGGGGCGATGATGTTCGGGGCCTGGGGCAACCGCGACCACGACGACAGCATCCGCATCATCCACGCGGCCCTCGACGCCGGGATCAACTTCATCGACACGGCCGACGTCTACTCCGGCGGCGAGTCGGAGGAGATCGTGGGCAAAGCCCTGAAGGGCCGTCGCGACGAGGTGGTGCTGGCGACGAAGTTCGTGGCCCCGATGAGCGAGGACTCCAACCACCGGGGGTCGTCACGACGCTGGATCGTCCGGGAGGTCGAGAGCAGCCTCCGGCGTCTCGACACCGACCACATCGACCTGTACCAGGCCCACCGTCCCGACCCCACCACGGACATCGACGACACGCTCAGCGCGCTGTCGGACCTCGTGCACCAAGGCAAGGTGCGGGTCATCGGCAGCTCGACCCATCCCGCCGAGCAGATCGTCGAGGCCCAGTGGGCGGCTGAGCGGCGCGGTCGGGAGCGGTTCCGGTGCGAACAGCCGCCGTACTCGATCTTCGTGCGCGGGATCGAGACCTCCGTGCTGCCCACCTGCCAGCGCTACGGCATGGGCGTCATCCCGTGGAGCCCGCTCGCCGGCGGTTGGCTGACCGGCCGCTACCGCAAGGGCTCTCCCCCGCCCGAGGGCGGGCGTGCCCACCGCACCCCGGAGCGATTCGACTTCGAGCGCGCCGAGAACCAGCGCAAGCTCGAGCTCGTCGAGCACCTGATCACCCTCGCCGAGGAGGCCGGGCTCTCGCTCACGCACCTGGCCATGGCCTTCGTGCTCGAGCACCCCGGCGTGACGTCGGCGATCATCGGACCGCGCACGATGGAGCAGCTCACCGACGTGCTCACCGGCGCCGACGTGCGCCTGTCAGATGACGTGCTCGACCGCATCGATGCGATCGTGCCGCCCGGTAGCAACGTCAACGTGGCCGACACCGGATGGGAGGCCGCGTCCCTCCGTCGCTCGCAGCGTCGTCGCCCGCGGCGCCCAGCCCGCGCCTGAGCCTGAGCTCAGGTCACGAGGAGGGTCGTCAGCTGCACGAAGCGCCAGGCGAGGTACACCACGGTGATGGCGATGAGCAGCTTGAAGTGCCACGGCGCACCCTCTCGGTCGACGGGCGGGCTGGGCTCGCCGAGCTTGGCCCCACACGTCGGGCAGGTGCCGTCCGGCAGCAGCGTGTTGGGGTTGTAGAAGCGCTCGCAGGTGTCGCAGTGCGGCACGGTCAGCGCCCCCGGCTCAGTCGGGTGCGGGGACCGGCCGGGACAACGCGGCTGGGAATGGTCACCGCGACGGGGAGCGACGGGAGCCCGGCCGACGTGCTGGTCACCTGGTCAGCGTGCCGCTCGCGCGACGGGCGCGCCAACCCGGCCGCGTGTCGGAGGGTCAGACGGGCGGCACCCCGTGGCGGCGGTCCGAGAAGTGCCGGTCCTTGCCTGTGGCGAGAGCCAGTCGCTGGATGACCTCGTGCCGGAGGTCCGGGAAGTCGACCACGGCGTCGATGACGAGCTCCGAGGCCAGGCGGTACAGGTCGACGTCCTCCTCGTAGAGCCTGCGCTGCTCGGCCACGAACGCGTCCCGCTTGCCGGGGTCCTCGATGGCCGCGATCTTGTTGGCGAACACGGCGTTCACCGCCGCCTCCGGTCCCATAACGGCGATCTTGGCCGTGGGCAGCGCGAGGGTGGCCTCGGGCTCGAAGGCGGGGCCGCTCATCGCGTAGAGGCCGGCCCCGTAGGCCTTGCGCACGATCACGGACACCTTCGGCACGGTGGCCTCGCTCACCGCTGTGACCATCTTGGCGCCGTGGCGGATGATCCCCTGGCGCTCGACCTCGGTACCGATCATGAACCCGGGGACGTCGGCGAGGAAGAGCAGTGGGACGTTGAGGGCGTCGCACCACCAGATGAAGCGCGCGGCCTTGTCCGACGAGTCGACGAACAGCGCACCACCGAGCGCCATGGGGTTGTTGGCCACCACCCCTACTGGACGACCGTCGAGGAGCCCGAAGCCGATGATCAGCTCCGGCGCGAACAGCGGTTTCACCTCGAAGAAGCTCTCGGCATCGACCAGCGCCTCGATCACCGTGTGCATGTCGTAGCCCTGCGTGTCGACCTCGGGGACCATGTCCGCGCTGAGCACCCGCAGCGGAGGAGCGGGCTCGTAGGACGGTGGGGCCTCGCGCCACGTGCTTGGCAGGTAGGCCAGTACGGCCTTGGCCTGCTCGATGGCGTCCGCGTCGTCGACGGCCAGGTTGTCGCCACAACCCGAGACCGTCGCGTGCATGCGGGCGCCGCCCATCTCCTCGAGGGTCGTCTGCTCCCCGATCACCATCTCGGCCATGCGCGGCGAGCCGAGGTACATCGAGGCGTTGCCCTCGACCATGATGACGATGTCGCAGAACGACGGGATGTACGCGCCACCCGCTGCGCTGGGGCCGAACAGGCAGCAGATCTGCGGAACCCGACCCGACAGCTTCACCTGGTTGTAGAAGATGCGGCCCGCGCCCCGGCGACCGGGGAACAGCTCGACCTGGTCGGTGATGCGGGCCCCGGCGGAGTCGACCAGCCACAGCATCGGGAGCTCGTGCCGGAGTGCGTGCTCGGTGGCTCGCACGATCTTCTCGACCGTACGAGCGCCCCACGACCCGGCCTTCACGGTGGGATCGTTGGCGACCACGCAGACGGCACGACCGTCGACCGTGCCCACCCCCGTCACGACGCCGTCGGTGGGGAGGTCGCCGGCGGCCGCGTTGGCGAGCAGCGCATCCTCCACGAAGGACCCATCGTCGAGCAGCAGCGCGAGCCGCTCGCGGACGAACAGCTTCCCCTGCCTTGCCAGCTTCTCGCCCTGCGAGTGCAGGTTGCCCGCCAGAGCCCGCGCTCGCCGAGCGGAGAGATCCGGGTCCACGGGGTGGGTTCTAGCCGCGCCTGATGGCGAGGATGGCGACGTCGTCCGTCATGGGCTCAGTCGCGAAGTCGCGCGCTGCCTCGAGCAAGGTCTTGCAGAGGACGTCCGGAGCGACGCCAGGGTCGCGACGCAGGGTGTTGGCGACGCGGTCCTCACCGAAGAGCTGCTCCCCAGCGCGAGCCTCGGCCAGCCCGTCCGTGTAGAGGAGCAGGAGGTCCCCCAGGTCGAGCGGGATCTCACGGCTCGTGTACTCGCCGTTGGGGTCGAGCATGAGCAGCGGGCCCGTGGCTCGCAGGGGGCGCACCTCGCGGTCGTGCCACAGCCATGCCGCCGGGTGCCCAGCCGAGGCGACCCGCAGGGTGGCGGCCTCTGTGTCGAAGACGACGACGCAGATCGAGATGAACTCCTCGAAGCGCTCCAGCGCGGACATCTGCCGGTTGAGCTCTTCGAGAGCCTGGGCAGGGTCGCGGTACTGCCGCAGGAAGACCCGCAGCAGGTACTTGGCCTGGAAGGCGGTGATCGACGGCTCGATGCCGTGCCCGGTGACGTCGCCGATGACCGCCGCGATGCGCGTGGGCGCTACCCGGAACACGTCGTAGAAGTCGCCGGCCATGAGGCCGGTGCCCGCTTGGTACACGCGACCGAGCTCGAAGCCGGCGAAGTCGGGGAGGTCTTCGGGCGCGAGGCGGGCCGCCCAGCGCCGCGGCGCGAGCTCCTCCTGCGAGAGGACCTCCTCGGCGCGGCGCTCGAGCAGGCTGCGGTCCTCAGCCAGCCGGGCTTCGCGCTGGAAGTCGCGGCCGTACAGCACGGAGAGGCCCACCGGCACCAGGATGAAGGCGAAGAAGAGGTCGGCCTCACGGATGTCCCACACGGCAGCGATCGCCGACGCCACCGCCAGCACCGCGTAGAGCGTGACCGTGTGGAGCTCCTTGCGGTAGCCAGAGCGCGCCAGGACGGTGGCGTCGGCGTCGGGACCGAGCTCGTCCTCGATCCGCTGCCAGACGCGCTGGAGGCGTTGGGCGGATCGGCCCCAGACGAGGGCGGCCACGAGGGCAGCGACCGCGACGACGGCCAGGATCGGCTTGTCCATCTCGCCGAGAGGTTACCTGGCCGGCCCCCGGTGGGAGCACCAGCCGCTCAGGGACGGCTCAGGTCGTCCCGGGGGCCTGCGACCGCTCCCCCGTCCAGCACGACACGTCAACGCCGATCTGCTTCATGCCGAAGATGACCGCCTTCGGGTCGATGGTGGCGGGTGCCCAGTCGTACTGCCACATGCGCTCGTCACCCGTCGCCTTCACGAACAGTGCGGTCTGCTCGATGGTGAGCAGGGCGCCGCGGCGGCTCGTCATCCGCTCGAAGCGGTCCGCGTGGGCGGCGTCCAGCACGAAGTTCATCGAGTCGCACTGGTGGACGATGTCGTCGTTGTTCCAGTCCCACGGCGTGGTGCTGATGTGCACGAGGGCGGCGTCGCCCGGTGAGACGACACCCTCCCGCGCCGAGAGCTCGATGGGCGCGAGGCAGCAGGCGCAGTAGCTCTTGAGGACGAGGTCCTTGCCCCGGAACGGGGGCATCTTCGAGATCGCGACCGACTCGAGCGCACAGCCGGCGAAGGCGTGGAACCGACCGTCGATCCACACCTCGACCTGGCTCGGGAAGCTCGAGAAGGGTTGGAACTTGAGCAGGTTGCTGTTGACGGAGTCCTGATCGACGACGCAGACGATCCCGAGCTGGAGCTCCTTGTAGCCCTGCACGATCTGGCGCCGATCGAGACCGGTGCCCTCGTGGACGACCCGCAGGTTCGGCCCCCGGCCGTGCTCGCACCAGTGGTCGTAGACGAACTGGCGGAGCTGCTTCGCGGTGTCCGAGAACTCGAAGGCGGGGACGTTCTGCGGCATGCGGCGGAGTCTGACACACCGTCAGATCGGTAGGGTCCGTCGGGTGACGCCGATCGACGTGGACCGCGCCCGGGCTCTCACCCCGGGCTGCGACCAGGTCCTCCACCTCAACCACGCCGGCGCCTCCCTCCTCCCCCAGCCCGTGCTCGACGCCGTGATCGAGCACCTCCACCTCGAGGCGCGGATGGGTGGCTACGAGGCGGCCGAGGTCGCCGCACCGCTCGTCGAGCGAACCTACGCCGCGCTGGCCGAGCTCCTCGGCGCGAGCCCGTCCGAGATCGCGCTCATGGACTCCGCGACCCGCGCGTGGGACATGGCGGTGTACTCGCTGCCGATCGAGCCGCAGGACCGGGTGCTCATCAGCCGGGCCGAGTACGGCGCCAACGCCATCGCCCTGCTGCAGCTCCAGCGCCGCACCGGGTGCCAGCTCGCCCTCGTCGAGGACGACGACCACGGCCAGATCGACCTCGAGGCGCTGGAGCGCGCCCTCGCCGCGGACGACACCGCCATGGTCGCCCTGGTCCACGTGCCGACCCAGGGCGGGCTGGTGAACCCCGCCGTCGAGGTCGGGCGGCTCTGCCGTGAGGCAGGCGTGCTGTTCGTGCTCGACGCGTGCCAGTCCATCGGGCAGCTCCCGGTCGACGTCCAGGAGCTCGGCTGCGCGGTGCTGGCAGGCAACGGCCGCAAGTTCCTCCGGGGACCCCGCGGTACCGGCTTCCTCTACATGCACCCAGAGCTGATCGCACGGGTCGAGCCGGTGATGCTCGACCTGCAAGCCGCGACGTGGACCGCCCCCGACCGCTACGAGGTGCGCGAGGATGCGCGCCGGTTCGAGATGTGGGAGGCGGACATCGCCGCCCGCATCGGGCTGGGGGTGGCCGTCGACCACGCGCTGCTCTGGGGCATCGAGGCGATTGCCGAGCGGAACCGCGGGCTCGCCGACGGCCTGCGTGGGCGCCTGCGCGAGATCCCGGGTGTCAGGGTGCACGACCGGGGCGAGCAGCTGTGCGCCATCACGACCTTCACCGTCGCGGACGTCGAGCCGGAGGACGTGCGAGCGCGGCTCCGGGTGCAGGACGTGAACGTGAGCGTGAGCCTCGCCACGTCGGCCCAGCTCGACCTCGCCCACCGAGACCTCGACGCTGTCGTGCGCGCCAGCGTCCACTACGTCACGACCGAGGATGAGCTCGACCGCTTCGCGACCCTGCTCCACCAGATCTGTGGACGCTGACGACCGCATGGCGACCGTGAGCGTCCACAGAACGGGTCAGGAGCGCTTGCGCACCCGCATCTTGATGGGGGTGGCGCCGAGGTCGAAGCCCTCGCGGAGGCTTCGCTCGAGGTACCGGAGGTAGGTGGGCGGCACCTCGCGGTTGGCGAAGAGCGTGAAGGTCGGCGGGTCGATGGCCGCCTGCGTGGCGTAGAGCACCCGCACCCCGTGCGGACCGGGCTGCGCCTGCTGGGCAGCGCGGATGACCTCGTTCACGCGGCGGGTGGGCACGCGCCGGTGGTAGTCCTCGATGCTCATCGAGAGCGCCGGCATGAGCTTGCCGACCCCCTTTCCCGTGAGCGCTGAGATCTTGAGCACGGGAGCCTCCCCGATGAACCGGAGGCGCTCCTTGATCTGGTAGTCGAGGTCGGCCCGCACCTCGGCGTCAGTCAGCAGCTCGTGCTTGTTGAGCAGCACCACGACGGGGCTCCCCGCGGCGTCGATCCGCTCGGCGAGGCGCTGGTCCTGCGCGGTGACCCCGACCGTCGAGTCGATGATCAGCAGCGCCACGTCGGCCTGGTCGACCGCCTGCAGCGCACGCACGAGCGAGTAGTACTCGGTCGCCTCGTCGATCTTCGCCTTGCGCCGCATGCCGGCCGTGTCGACGAAGCGGATCGGCCCCTCCTCCGTCTCGACGACCGTGTCGACGGTGTCGCGGGTGGTGCCGGGCAGGTCGTGCACGACCGCGCGGTCCTCGCCGATGAGGCGGTTGAAGAGCGTCGACTTGCCGACGTTGGGGCGCCCCACGAGCGCGACGGAGAACACGCGCTCGGCCTCCTCGGGCGCGGCGTCGTCCGCGATCTCGGCCACCGGCTCGGGCGGCGGGAGCACCTCGATGAGGCGGTCGAGCATGTCGCCCGCGCCACGGCCGTGGAGCGCGCTGATCCCGAGCGGATCGCCGAGGCCGAGCGACAGGGCCTCCCAGATGAGTCCGTCGCGGTTCGCGTCGTCGACCTTGTTCACGACGAGGAGGACCTCGCCGCGGGCGAGGTTGCGGATCACCTCGGCGACCCGACTGTCCTCCTCCGTGACGCCGGTGATCGCGTCCATGACCATCACGACCGCATCGGCGTCGCGGATGGCCTGCTCGCTCTGACGGCTGACCTTGGCATCCAAGGTGTCGCCGCCGGGCATCCAGCCGCCCGTGTCGACGAGCGTGAAGGGCACGCCCTGCCACTCGGCGTCCACCTCCTTGCGGTCGCGGGTGACGCCGGGCTGCTCCTCGACGATCGTCACGCGGGAGCCGACGATGCGGTTCACGAGCGTGGACTTGCCGACGTTGGGGCGACCGACGACCGCCACAGTGGGAGGCGTCATCGCGCGGGCTCCAGGGCATCGACGCCTAGCGCCTCACGCAGCGCATGGCCGTCGGTGGCGATGACCTCCACGGGGCGGGGCAGGTCGGCCGGACCCGTGCCGTCGAGGAAGCGGCCGTTCGACAGGCACACATCCGGGAGGAGGTAGCGGTGGCCCTCGGGCTCGGACGAGAGCGCGCGGGCGAGGTCCTCCCCCACCAGCAGGCCGGTGACGCCGGTGGTGCCGCCGAAGAACTGGTTGTCGACCGGCACCACCCGGACGTCGTCCCGCCTGAGGCGGGCGACGAGGGGCGCCAGCACGCGGGCGCCGTAGGTGCCCGAGAGGATGCCGATTGGGGCGTGCCGTGAGGGGCGGACGTGGAGCAGCTGGTCGGCCGTGGCCCGAGTGCCGCGGTAGGGCTCGTACTCCGCCTCGGTGGAGGCCGACGAGTCGACCCAGGAGAAGAAGCCGTCCTGGCGCTCGGTCGCCTCGGCCTTGGCACCGAACAGCTCCAGCTCGAGGGTGCGGGCCATCCCGACGCCGTCCTCGTGCATCGAGAAGCCCTCGTACACGTCGGCGGTGGGGAACGGGCGCTCGGCGAGCAGGTAGTACTCGTCCCCCAGGAACACCAGCCGGCGACCGACCACGCGCAGGTACACGGCCTGCCAGTCCTCGACGCAGTCGACAACCGCGGCCGCCTCGGCCCGCGTGTGCGGCCGCATGCGCTCCTCGTTGTTGTACCGACTGACGCCGAGCGGCACGACGCACAGCGACGCCAGATCCGGAAAGCGGTCGAGCACCCCGGCCAGCGTGTCGTCGAGCACGGCACCGTCGTTGAGCCCGGGGCACACGACCACCTGGCCGTGCACCTCGATGCCGTTGTCGAGCAGGGCCCTCAGCCAGCGGAGGCTGGTGGCACCGCGCCGGTTCCGCAGCATGTCCGTCCGCACCTCGTGGTCCGTGGCGTGGATCGACACGTTCAGCGGGCTCAGCCGCTCGGTGACGACGCGCTCGAGGTCAGCCTCGGTGAACCGCGTGAGGGTGGTGAAGTTCCCGTACAGGAAGCTCAGCCGGTAGTCGTCGTCCTTGAGGTACAGGCTCTGCCGCAGGCCCGGCGGGAGCTGGTAGATGAAGCAGAACTCGCAGTGGTTGTCACACGTGCGCACCTGGTCGAAGAGGGCCGACTGCACCTCCACGCCGAGGGGCTCGCCCGCCCGCTTGTGCACCTCGATCGTCTGCTCGAACCCCTCGCGGGCGACCTCGAGCACCGGATCCGCCTCGTCGACGAGGAAGCGCCACTCGATGATGTCGCGCGGCACCTGGCCATCGATGGCGCGCACCTCGTCGCCCACCGCGATGCCGGCTCGGTCGGCGGGCGACCCGGGCGCGACCGCGACGACTCGAGGGGCAGGCACCGGCCAAGGCTACGGCGCTCGGTGACGGAAGCCGCAGTTAGCCTGAGCCGGTGGCTGTCGACAAGGTGCTGCTCGCTGCCCCACGCGGGTTCTGCGCCGGCGTGGAGATGGCGATCAAGGCGTTGGCGTGGATGGTGCGGGCCTTCGAGCCTCCGGTGTACTGCTATCACGAGATCGTCCACAACCAGCTCGTCGTCGACCGCTTCCGCGACCTCGGTGTCGTGTTCGTCGACGACATCGCCGAGGTGCCGCCTGGTCGTCCGATCATGCTCTCCGCGCACGGGTCGGCTCCCGAGGTGGTCGCGGCGGCCCGCGCCAGCGGCGGGTACGTGGTCGACGCCGTGTGCCCGCTCGTCACCAAGGTGCACCACGAGGTGAAGGTGCGGGCCGGCAAGGGCTACCAGATCGTCTACGTCGGCCACGAGGGTCACGAGGAGGCCGTCGGCACGATGGCGGTGGCGCCGGCGTCGATCCACCGGGTGGAGTCCGTGGCGGAGGTCGACGCCCTGCCGGCGATGGACCAGCCCGTCGCCCTGCTCGCCCAGACCACGCTCTCGCACCGCGATTGGGCGGCCGTCGCCGAGCGGGCGGCGGAGCGCTACCCCGAGCTGTGGCGACCGGGGCGCAGCGACCTCTGCTTCGCGACGACGAACCGCCAATCGGCGCTGGGAGAGATCGCCGGGCGCTGCGACGCCGTCGTCGTGATCGGCTCGGCCAACTCCTCCAACACGCGAGCGCTCGAGCGGCTCGCACGCGAGTCGGGGGCGACCACCGTCGTTCGCGTCAACGGGCCCGACGAGCTCCCGAGCGACCTGTCGGGCATCGTGGGCGTCACCGCGGGGGCCTCCGCTCCCGAGGAGCTCGTGCAAGCCGTCATCGCTCGCCTCGCGCCACGCGAAGGCGTCGATGAGGTGCGGATCACCGACGAGGACGAGTACTTCCCTCCCCCGCGCGAGCTGCGCGACCTGCTGACCGCCGTCGACGTGCTCGCGACCTTCAGCCTCGCCGGCTCCGTCGGCGACCGTCCGGTGCTGCGCGACCGCGACCTGGCTGCCAGCGACGTCCTCGCCCAGCTGACCTGAAGGACTTGCGCGTGGTCGGGACAGGATCTGGTTCCCGACGTAGCCTATCGGCCATGAGCACGGTCACCAGCTTCAGGAGCATGGACGAGTCCACCGCCCAGCAGTGGGCGGTGATCGGCGCGGAGACCGCACAGAACCAGCCCCGGGTGGCGGAACGGGTGCTGGACATGCTTCGGTCGCTCGGCGGCATCACCGACGGCTTCGCCACCGACCAGCTCACCCACTGCCTGCAGACGGCCACCCGCGCCGAGCGCGCGGGTGCGGACGACGAGGTCGTCATCGCCAGCCTCTGCCACGACATCGGCAAGGCGATCAGCGTGCCGGGTCACCCGCAGATCGCCGCCGCCATCCTGAAGCCGTACGTCCGCCCTGAGGTCCACCAGATGATCCTGGTGCACCAGGACTTCCAGGGGGCGCACTACTACCACCACTTCGGCGGCGACCCGAACGCCCGCGAGAAGCACCGCGCCGCGCTGACGGCCGAGGAGTGGGAGCTCGCCGAGCGATTCGCCGACGAGTGGGACCAGAAGGCGTTCGACCCGGACTACGACACGCTCCCGCTGGAGCACTTCGAGGACCGGGTCCGCACCCTCTTCGCGAGCGCCAAGCTCTTCTAGCCGCTCACCGCGGCGGGTTCGGGCGCCCAGCGCGGCGCTGGGCGTCGTCGAAGAGCTCCTGCAGCTCGCCGTGGAGCCGCACGGTCAGCGCGCTGACGGCGCTGCGCGGCACTCGGCCCTTCTCCGTGCGCTCGGGCGCCGGGATCGGATCACCGACGACGAGCACGAGCTTGCTCGGGTGGAGCAGCTTGGCGCCCTTCGGCATCATCGCCTCGCTGCCGCCGATGCCGACAGGGACTATCGGGACGTCCGTCTTGGCGGCCACGAACGCGGTGCCGTCGAAGAGCTCCTCGACGACCGGGCCCGTGCGGCGCGTGCCCTCCGGGAACATCACGAGGGGGCTACCGCCACCTACGATGTCGGTGCAGGCTTGGAGCGCGTCGCGGTCGGCGCTCCCTCGGTGCACTGGGAACGCCCCGAGCATCGACACGAAGCGACCAAGCGCCTTCGACTTCCAGATCGAGTCCTTGCCCATGTAGCGCATCGGCCGGGTGGTGACGAGGGCGGCCAGCGCAAAGTCGACGTTGCTGCGATGCACCGGCGCGAGGACGTAGGCGCCGCCGGTCGGCACGTTCTCGGCCCCGACGATCGTCACGCGCCCCAGGAGCTTCGCCACGAGCAGGATCAGGCCGCGGACAACGGCGTACGAGAAACGAGTGCCCCGCGTCGGCTCGCCCGTCCAGATCTCGATGTCGTCGCCCGGCCGCGGCTCAGGCATCGGGCTGCACCCGATCCACGATCACGTCGATGATCTCGTCCACGCTGAGCCCCGAGGTGTCGACGAGGAACGCGCCGTCGGCCTCCATCAGCGGGGAGACCGTTCGGCCCTGGTCGAGGGCATCCCGACGGGCCAGGTCCGCCGCGACCGTCTCGTAGTCGAGATCGGTCACCTCCTTGGAGCGCCGCTCGGCCCGGACCTCCGGGTCGGCCGTGAGATACACCTTCAGCTCGGCCTCGGGGAACACCACCGAACCGATGTCGCGACCCTCTACGACGCCCCCGTCACGCACCGCGACCCATTCGCGCTGGCGCCGGACCATCTCGGTGCGCACCGCCGGGTTCGCGGCCACCACGCTCACCGCACGGCTGACCTCCGGTCCCCGGATCTCGATGCTGGCATCGACGCCGTCGACGGTCACGCCGTCGGGCCGGACCTCGAGCTCGATGTCACCGACGATGCGCGCGACCTGCTCCGTCTCGGACGGGTCGATGCCCCGGCGGAGTGCGGCGAAGGTGACCGAGCGGTACATCGCGCCCGTGTCGAGGTACTCGAGCCCCAGACGGTCGGCCAGGGCCCTCGCCACGGTGGACTTGCCCGACCCGGCAGGGCCGTCGATGGCGATGATCTTCATGCGGGCCGGACCATAGTGCCGTCATCGCGGGGGCTCCGCAGCTCGTCGAGCAGGTCCCAGTAGCCCGGGAACGTCTTGGCCACGCAGCCGGGATCCGCGATCCGGACGCCGGGTGCGCGCAGCCCAGCGAGGGCGAACGACATCGCCATGCGGTGGTCGTCATAGGTCTGCACGGTCCCGGCGCGCACCGGGCCCGGGTGGACGGTGAAGCCGTCCGGCGCCTCCTCGGCCTCCACGCCGAGCCAGCGCAGCTCGGCTACGACGGCACGGATCCGGTCGGTCTCCTTGCTCCGGATGAACCCGATGCCCGTGACGCGCGTCGGGCTGTCTGCGAACGCGGCGACGACCGCGAGCGTCGGCGCGGTGTCAGAGATCTGCGCCATGTCGACCTCGATGCCGTGCAGCGGCCCAGCGCCGAGGACCGACGTCATGTCGACTCCGCGCGACACGGTCGCCCCCATGCGCTCGAGGACGTCGACGAAGGCCAGATCACCCTGTCCGGAACCCGTGCCCAACCCCTCCACGACGACTCGTCCGCCTACGAGCGCGGCCGCCGCGAACGCATACGAGGCCGCGCTGGCATCGGGCTCGATGTCGAAGGTGACGCCTTCGTACCGCTGGGGCGCGACCACCCAGGTGTGGTCGTCCGGCTGCTCCACAGTCACCCCGAAGCGCTCCATCACGGCGACGGTCAGCGCGACGTAAGGCTGGGACACCAGCTCGCCCACGAGTCGCGCCACGAGGCCCGACGGCATCGACGGCGCCGCGAGGAGGAGCCCGGAGAGGAACTGGCTCGAGACGTCCCCCCGCACTGCCACCTCACCGCCGGCGAGGCTGCCTCCCTGCACCTCGACCGGGAGGTGCCCCGGCGCGCCCACCTCCTGCACCGTGGCGCCCAGGGCGCGCACGGCGTCCAGCACCTCGGCCATGGGGCGCTCCCGCATCCGGTTGGCGGCGTCGACGCGTCGGAGCCCGTCGCCGAGGCCCGCCACCGGCAGTAGGAAGCGGCTCGTCGTGCCGGACGAGCGCGCGTCGACGAAGGCCACGTCGGCGACGGGGCGGCCGGCCGTGCCGGCGACCGTCACCCGTCGAACCGGCCAGTCGGCCTCGATCTCAGCACCGAGCGCCCGCAGCCCCTCGACCATCGCCTCGGTGTCGTCCGCGTGCAGGGCGTTCGTGAGCACACTGGTACCCGTCGCCAGGGCCGCGCACACGAGGGCACGGTTGGTGATGCTCTTCGAGCCGGGCAGCGCGACGACCACGTCGAGTGGGCCGTCGACGACCTCGATGGGCAACGGGTCCGACCGGATCATCGGCTACTCCAGCGGGGTGACCGACGGCCGGTACCCCTGGTCCACGAGACCGCCCCGCAGGCGCTCGGCGGCGACGGCCTCCACGAGCAGGATCAGGACGCCGCGGTCGCCCTCGCTGGAGTGCGCGATCTCGAGGTCGGCGATGTTCACGTCGAGCCTCCCCGCCAGGGTGGTGACCTCGGCGAGCACACCGGCGCGGTCGGGCACGGGAATGCGGACCTCGCACAGGTCACCCACCCCCGTCAGGCGCGACGGAAGGTTCGCCCGGGCAGTGCGCGCCTGCTCGAGCAGGGTGAGCAGGCCGCGGCGGTCGGCGCCTGCGACGATCTCGCGCACCTCGGTGAGCGACGCGAGGAGGCCATCGAGGACGTCGACGATGGCGGTGCGGTTCTCGGCGCAGATGTCCGGCCAGATCCCAGGGTGACCCGACGCGATGCGGGTCATGTCCCGGAAGCCACCGGCGGCGAGGCGGAGCAGCGCCCGGTGCTCGGTCGAGCGATCGTCGGCGAGGCGCATGAGCGAGGCGGCGGTGAGGTGCGGCACGTGCGACACCACGGCCACGAGCGAGTCGTGGTGCTCGGGAGCGAGGGCGACGACATCAGCCCCGAGGTCCGTGATCACCGAGCGCAGGCGGGCGAAGGCAGCGTCGTCGGTGGTGGCGGTCGGGGTGAGCACCCAGACGGCACCGGCGAACAGGTCGCCGTCGGCGCCCTCGATGCCCTCCTGCTCGGAGCCCGCCATGGGGTGACCGCCGATGAAGCGCGCATCGCTCACCGCGTCGACGATCGTCGCCTTCACGCTGCCGACGTCGGTGACGATCCCCGGCCCGGTGGCCAGCGCCGCGAGGGCCGCCTCGGCCACGGCACGTACCGGCGTGGCGAGGAAGGTGATCTCGGCGGCCGGGTCGTGGCCGACCGCGTCGAGGGCGCCGAGGGCGAGGGCACGGGCGACGACGACGTCGTCCTGGTCGAGGCCGGTGACGTGCCATCCCCGTCGGCGGAGGGCCAGGCCGATGCTCCCCCCGACGAGGCCCGTTCCGATGACGGCGGCGCGCGGCTGGGCCATCAGCCGGGGAGGTCGTCGCGCAGCGCGACCGCGCCTTCGAGGTACACGTGGCGGAGGTCGGCCCGGCGGCGGTCCGTGGTGAGGTGCATGAGGACCCGGACGCAGCGGGCCGTGCCGCCGACCACGTCCAGCTCCCGCGCGCAGATGAGCGGCACGTCGCCGAGCCCCATCTGGCGGGCTCCCGCGGCAGGGAACGTGGCGTGAAGGTCGTCGGTGGCCGTGAAGAGGATGCTGACGATGTCGTCGTGGTCGACGCCGTTCCGCTCGCACATCTGCTCGAGCAGGGTTATGACGCGCGCGTGGACGTGGGACTGCTCGTCCTCATCGACGGTGGTCGCACCACGAAGCGCGCGCAGGGCAGGAGGCACGAGGGTCGACGTTACCTGGAGCGCTTCCCGACGGCGGCACGCTCCAGCGCCCGTACCTCGTCCTGCGTGAGGGTCCGCCAGGCTCCCGGGGGCAGGGTGCGGTCGCTGAGCGGCCCGATGCGGGTGCGCACGAGGCGGACGACCGGGAACCCCACGGCGTCGCACATGCGGCGCACCTGGCGGTTGCGACCCTCGTGGATCGTGATGCGCAGGAGGCGCGCGTCGAGGAGGGCGACCTTGGCGGGGGCCGTGCGGCCGTCCTCCAGGTCGACGCCCTCGCGAAGGCGGCTGAGCGCCCCGCGGTGCGGTTCGCCCTCCACCTCGACGAGGTACTCCTTGTCCACGCCGTAGCTCGGATGCGTGAGTCGGTGCGTCAGGTCGCCGTCGTTGGTCACGAGGAGCAGGCCCTCGGAGTCGGCGTCGAGTCGACCCACCGGGAAGACGCGCGGCTCGGCGGGCACCATGTCGACGACGGTGGGGCGGCCCTGCGGGTCGCTCGCGGTGGTGATGACACCGGCCGGCTTGTTGACCAGGTAGTGGACGAGGCCGGCCTTCACGCCGATCTGCGCGCCGTCGACCTCGATGACGTCGACCTCCATGTCGACCCGCCGGCCGAGGACCGCAACCTCGCCATTGACGCGCACGCGGCGCGTGTCGATCAGGTCCTCGCACACGCGACGGCTGCCGAGCCCCGCCTGGGCCAGCACCTTCTGGAGCCGCACCCCCTCCTCGTCGGCGGCCACGGGGACTACTCCTCGTCGAGGTCGTCGAGATCGATCTCGTCGAGGTCGATCTCGGCGGGCTCCTGCTCGCCGCGCACCGCGTTCAGCGCCTCGATCTCGTCGAGCCGCTCGCCGAGCGAGGGCCCGGGCGGCGGCCGGAGCCCCACCTCCAGGGCCTCGACGACATCGGCCCCGGGCACGAACTCGCTGAGCTGCGGGAGCTGGTCGAGCGAGTTGATCCCGAGGCGCTCGAGGAACAGCGGGGTCGTGCCGAACAGGATGGCCTGGCCGGGCCCCGGGTCCTTGCCGACCTCGGCGATGTAGCCACGCTGGTGCAGGGTGCGCATCACGCCGTCGACGTTGACGCCGCGGATGGCGGCCACCTGTGCGCGGGAGACCGGCTGCTTGTAGGCGACGATGGCGAGCGTCTCGAGGGCGGCTCCCGAGAGGCGGGCGGACTGGCCCTCCAGCACGAACCGCTCCACGTACGGGGCAAGGTCGGGATGGCTCTGGAAGCGCCACCCGCCGGCGACCTGCACCAGCGAGAACCCCCGATCGCCTTCCTCGTACTCGGTCGCCAGCTCCGCGCACAGCTCACCGACGCGGGCCACGGGGATCTCGAGCAGCTGCGCGAGCAGCTGGGGCTCGACCGGCATCTCCGCCACCATGACCACGGCCTCGATGGCGCGACGGGTCTCGTTGGCGAGGTCGGGCATGAGGTCAGCCATCGTAGGCATCGACCGACGCCAGGTCCTCCAGCTCGGAGCGGTCGCGCCCCAGCCAGACGATCTGGATGTCGCCGAAGGTGCGGGGCTGGTCGACGTCGACGAAGCCCTGCTTGAACAGCTCGAGGACGGCGAGGAACCGCACGACCACCTCGAGGCGGTCGACGAGGGCGCCGGTGAGCTCCCGGAAGGAGATCGTGCCGGCCAGCGGCAGCTCCTCCATCAGCTCGACGACCGCATCCGTCACCGACGCCCGGATCGGGGCCACATGGTCGAGGTCGATCCGAACCTGCGGCTTCGGCGTGACGGCGCGCAGGAACGCGGTGCGCACGTCGGCGGGCGTGACGCCGGCGAGCAGGTCGGGTGTGAGATCGATGAACCGGTCGTCGGGCCCCGCGACCCGAGCAACGCTGCGCGCGGCCTCGTTGGCGAGCCCTTGCAGAGCGGCCGCCGCGTCCTTGAACGTCTTGCACTCGACGAGGCGGGTGAGCAGAAGGTCGCGCTCGGACCACAGGGCCAGCTCGTCGTCGAGGTCAAGGTCGTCGTCGCCCGGGAGCAGGCGGCGGGTCTTGAGCTCGATCAGCGTCGCCGCGATGAGCAGGAACTCCGTGGCCACCTCGAGGTTGAAGGTCTCCATCGCCTCGAGCTCGCGCAGGTACGAGTCGACGATCTTCGTGAGGGAGATGTCGTACAGGTCGACCTGCTCGCGCAGGATCAGGTGCAGCAGCAGGTCGAACGGGCCTTCGAAGACCGGCGTGGTCACCTCGTAGGGCATCGGCGCAATGCTAATCACATCAGTGTGGTTTGGGGAAGCAGTGTCGGGTCGCCCGGCCCGCCGGGCCTACGATCGCCCCCTGTGCCCCGCGTCTTCTCAGGCATCCAGCCCTCCGGCGAGCTCACGCTCGGCACCTACCTCGGTGCCCTGCGGCGCTTCGTGGCCGACCAGGCGAGCACAACGTCGGTGTTCTGCATCGTCGACCAGCACGCCATCACGGTGCCACAGGAGCCCGCCCTCCTCCGCCAGCGCACCCTCGACACCGCGGCCCTGTACCTCGCCAGCGGCATCGACCCGGACCAGAGCACCCTGTTCGTCCAGAGCCACGTGGCCGAGCACAGCCAGCTGGCGTGGCTCATGGAGTGCACCGCGAGCTTCGGCGAGCTCAGCCGCATGACCCAGTTCAAGGAGAAGTCGGACCGCCAGCAGTTCGTGTCCGCGGGACTGTTCACCTACCCGGCGCTCATGGCCGCGGACATCCTCCTCTACGACACCGACCGCGTCCCCGTCGGCGACGACCAGCGCCAGCACCTCGAGCTGACACGCGACGTGGCGGAGCGGTTCAACCGCCGCTACGGCGCCACGTTCACGGTGCCCGAGGCCGACATCCCCAAGGTGGGGGCGCGCGTGATGGACCTCCAGGAGCCCACCCGCAAGATGTCCAAGTCGGTCGACTCGCCGCAGGGCACCGTCCTCATGGTCGACGACCCCGCCACGATCGAGCGGAAGTTCAAGCGGGCGGTCACCGACAACGACGGGGAGGTTCGCTTCGACCCCGACGCCAAGCCCGGCGTCTCCAACCTCCTGTCGATCCTCGGCGCCGCCACCGGTGAGGCCCCGGAGGCGCTGGCGACGCGCTACGAGCAGTACGGCCCCCTGAAGGCCGACGCGGCCGCCGGGGTGGTCGAGCTCCTCCGCCCCATCCAGCACCGGTACGCGGAGCTGCTGGCCGACCCGTCGTCGCTCGCCGGGCTGCTCAGCCAGGGAGCCGATCGGGCGCGCGTGACGGCGAGTGCCACGCTCGAGCGCGCCCAGCGAGCCGTCGGCCTCCGCGGATGAGGACCCGAGTCCTCACTCGTCGTCGACGACCTTGAGGGCCGTCGCGAGCGGCTCCGGCACGGTCCAGTCCGCGGCCGGCAGGTGGTGCTCGCGGGCCCACGCGACCGTGATCGGGTTGCTCCCGGCCAGCGCGAGGAGGTCGCCGCCGATGCGGTCATGCTGCAGGTACAGGCCGACCCGGCGGGCGAACCCACGCTGTTCCCGCCACGTGCTCGCCATGTCCGCGCCCGCGACCTTGGCCGAGAGCGTGGCGACCACGCGCCCGTAGGTGCCGAGGCCCGACTCGATCTTGCCGACATCGTGCAGGAGCGCCGCCGCGAGGACGGGACGGGTGGCCTCGTGCCCCAACGTCCGCTCGACTCGACGGGCGACACCCACCGCGTGGCGCCGGTCCGTGCCGGACATCCGACGCCAGAGCTCGCGCTCCTGGCTGAGCAGCACCTCCTGCACCCACGCCTCCTCGCTGGGAACGGGGCCGCCCGGGCGCAACGAGCCCAGGAACCGCTTGACGAGGTGCGAGGTGCTAGCCACTCGATTCGCCGGGAGGCACGTGCGGAGGCAGGAGCGCAGCGACGCCCGGAGCGCGCATTGACAAGCCGGAGGCGAGCCGGCTTCGCCGGTCGCCGGGAGGCACGTGCGGAGGCAGGAGCGCAGCGACGCCCG
>Ga0247727_10000312_pt1 | contig 117468 bp, 93 predicted proteins | sample WisWelCaveWW1625_FD_202498 | JGI IMG/M metagenome (GOLD analysis project Ga0247727, IMG submission 202498) | Biofilm microbial communities from Wishing Well Cave, Virginia, United States - WW16-25 | ecosystem: Environmental > Aquatic > Deep subsurface > Groundwater > Cave microbial mat...
GGTCGTTCAATCGCTGGCTCGAGGACGACTGGGGTTACGGCACGGACGGGCGCATCGTCGGCGTGCCCCTGCTCAACTTGCTGTCTCTGGACCACGCGGTCGCCGAGCTCGATCGTGTGTTGGCGTGCGGCGCGCGTGCGATCGCATTGCGGCCCGGCCCCGCGTACGGCCGTTCGCCCGCAGATCCCTTCTTCGATCCTTTCTGGGCGCGCGTCAACGAGGCTGCGATCCCGGTTTGCCTCCACATCGGCGAGTCCGGCTACAACGAGATGATGAGCGTGCACTGGGGCGAGGAGGCAAACCCCGCGTCGCACTTCCAGAGCGCGTTCCAGTGGAGCTGTTTCTACGGCGACCGGCCGATCATGGACACGATCGCGGCACTCGTCTTTCACAACTTGTTCGGCCGGTTCCCGAACATCAACGTGATCTCGGTCGAGAACGGTTCGCTGTTCGTGCCCTACCTGATGGCGGTGATGGACAAGATGAAGGGCATGGGCCGCAATGGGCCATGGATCGGCGGCTACGTCAGCGGCCGGCCGAGCGACATCGTCAAGCAGCGCGTGTTCGTCTCGCCGTACCACGAAGAAGACATCCCGGCGCTCGTGCGGGCAATCGGTGCCGGCCAGGTCGTGTTCGGCTCGGACTGGCCGCACCCCGAGGGACTCGCCGAACCCCGCGACTTCGCCCTCACCATCGCCGAGCTGGCCGAGGCCGAGCAGGTGATGGTCATGCGCGAAAACCTGCGCGGTCTGCTCGCGTCGACCGCGTGACAGACACCACACCGTTCTCCGGGCCGTCCCCGGGACCGTTCTCCGGTCGGGCCGTGCTCGTCACGGGCGCTGCCGGCGGAGGGATCGGCGAGGCGACGGCGCGGCGGTTCGCCCGCGACGGGGCCGAGGTCATCGTCACCGACTCCCACGAACTCCGTTGCCGGGAAGTCGCGGAGGCGATCGGAGCGCGTTCGATCACCCTCGACGTCGGCGACCGCGCCGCGATCGACGCAGCGGTGTCGCAAGCCGGCCGGGTCGATGTGTTGGTGAACAACGCCGCCGTCAACGTGCTCGGCTCGGTGGTCGACTACGACCCCGCTGACTGGGATCGCGTGATGGACGTCGACCTGCATGGTTGCTGGTACCTCGCCAAGCGTGTCCTGCCTCAGATGATCGAGCGCCGCGCCGGGTCGATCGTGAACGTGAGCTCGGTGGCCGGCATGGTCAACGCCGGACGTGAGGGCCCGTACGCGGCCGCGAAGGCCGGTCTCCACTCCTTGACGCGCACGATCGCCGGAGAGGCGGGCCCGTTCGGCGTGCGGTGCAACGCGGTCGCCGTCGGGATCGTGAGAACGCGCTTCGTCGAGAGGAACCTCGCCGGGCTCGCGCCGGAGGTCGAACGAACGCCGCTGCGTCGCTTCGGTGAGCCCGACGAGATCGCGTCGGTCATCGCGTGGCTCGCGAGCGACGAGGCGAGCTTTGTCACGGGCGCGATCATCAACGCCAGCGGCGGCTGGTACATGGATCGATGAGGCTCGATCCCAAGGGCCTCGTCGTGCGCACCGCGGGGCCTTCGATCCCCGATGGTCCGGCGGATTGTGGCGCAGTGTTCGATCGCACGGTGGCAGAGGATCCCGACGCGGAGGCGCTCGTCGGACGGTCGGGCCGTTTCCGCTACGCCGAGCTCGACGTCGCCGCGAACCAGGCTGCCAACGCGCTCGCCGCACTCGGTGTGTCGCAGGGAGATCGCGTTGCGTGCACGATGGCGAACGACGTCGATATCGTGATCGCGTTCTTCGGCGCGATGCGCGCCGGCGCCGTCTGGGTGGGCGTCAATCAGGCTCTCGCGCCACCCGAGCAGGACTACATGGTTCACGACTGCAACGCGACCGTGTACCTCGGTCGCGACATCGGGCTCGACGAGTGGCGGAGCCGCTGCCGGTCGGCCAACACGGTCCGGCCTCCCGTCGTGATCGATCCGCACTCGCCCGCCGCCATCGCGTACACGAGCGGCACGACCGGCTTCCCGAAGGGCGCGGTGCACAGCCATCACAACCTGCTGCTCGTCGGTGCGATGACGCTCCTCACTCGCGGCTACGACCCTTCGCTGCGGCAGGGCGTGTGCTTGCCTCTCACGATCCTCAACCTGATGGTGCTCGGCCCGCTGACGACCTTCCAGGTCGGGAGTTGCCTCGTGGCGATGGATCGCGTCGACGCGGTCGGGATGGCCGAGTGGATCGAGCGCGAGCAGATCGCGACCTTCTCCGCCGTCCCGGCGATGATCTACGGGCTGCTCACCCATCCCGACGTGCGACCGAGCCAGCTGACCTCGCTCACGCGTCCGGGCGTCGGCGGTGCCGACCTCCCTGAAGCGTTCCGCACCATGTACCGGGAGCGCTTCGGCACCGAGGTCACGATCGGGTACGGGCTCACCGAGGCGCCGACGGCCGTGACGCTGACCGCTGCCGACGAACCACCGATCGCCGGCGAAGCGGGGCGCGCGCTCCCGCATCTCGGGATCCTCATCGTCGACGACCACGACCGGCCCCTGCCGCCGGGCGACGTCGGCGAGATCTGCGTGTCTGCCGCCACGTCCGGGCCGTTCGCCGGTCTGTACACGCCGATGCTCGGCTACTGGAACCAACCCGAGGCAACTCGGAGCGCACTCCGAGGCGGCATGTTGCACACCGGCGATCTCGGCTACCTCGACACCGATGGGCACCTCTTCATCAAGGACCGCCGCAACGACGTCGTGATCCGCGGTGGCGCCAACGTGTACCCAGCCGAAGTCGAGCGAGTGCTCCACGCCGATCCGCGGGTCGCGGCGTGCGCCGTCGTCGGCTATCCCGACGAGCGCCTCGGTGAACGCGTCGCCGCGTTCATCCAGCTGAGCTCACCCGCAACGCCGGAGGAGCTCACCCGCCACTGCCTCACCCAGCTCGCGCGGTACAAGGTCCCGGACCGCTTCGAGTTCGTCGACGACTTCCCCCGCACCGCGATGGGCAAGATCCGCAAGGGCGAGCTCACGGCCCTCCTGCGCTGACGCCTCACGAACGAACTTGCGTCACGTACCCGTACGGGAGACGGGAAAGTGACGCAAGTTGGGAAGGGAGCCCGGGGGTCAGAGGGTTCGCAGGTGCGCGGCGAGGTCGACGGCCCACGATCGTGGGTCGTCCAACGCCCAACCCTGGTCGGGCAGATCGAAGTACTCCACCGACACCTCGCCGTCGTAGCCGAGCGCGTCGAGCCGCGCGAACACCGCCGCGAAGTCGACGGCACCGCGCACGTCGTCGACATGGAGCTGGGTCGAACCCCGACAGCCCTGCCGCAGCTGCACATGGCCGGCCCACTCGAGCAGCTCGAGCGGGTCTCCGCCCCAGTCGGCGACGTGGCCGGTGTCGACGAGCAACCGCGTGCCGGGGACCTCATCGAGGAACGCGAGCCACGTCTCCACCGAGCAGACGACCGCGCCGGCCCACGGCTCGAGGAGCGCGCCCTGCGCCCTCTGCCACCATCTCACCGCCCTGTCCCACATGCCCGCGTCCGCGCCCGGAACGGTCGCCAGCGCGTCGCGAGCGGGCGCAGGCGTCGAGCACCAACACGCCACCGGCTTCGGGAACGAGGTCGGGCAACCAACGGGAAGCGCGAGCGATGCCGGGTCGTCACCGACCATGCAGTCGATGTGCGCGAACCCGTCGGCGGCGGCGAGACGCGAACGCTCGATCGCGCCGGGCGTCGATGCGTACACGACGTCGACGACCCCGATGGGCCGCGCCGTCACTTCGCCATCGACTTGGGCATCACCATGCCGACCGGCTGGAGGTGCTGGCCGAGGTTCTTGTCGAACTCGGCAGCGAGCTGCTCTGCGGTCCAGCCGCCGTCGCGCCACATCCATGCGATCTGCTTCGGATGCTGGAAGATCGAGTAGCTGTACTCGGTTCGGCCGAGGATCTGACCGTTGACATGTCCCGCCGCCTCCGACGCGAGGAACACCACGAGCGGCGCGTTCAGCGCCGGGTCCTCCTCGGGCGGCGCTTCCCTGCCGCTGCGCTCGTAGAGCGCGGCCGTCATCCTCGTCGCGCCCGCCGGAGCCATTGCGTTGCAGGTGATGCCATAGCGGCCGAGCTCCATCGACCAGACGAACGTCATGCCCATGATCCCGGCCTTCGCTGCACCGTAGTTCGTCTGCCCGAAGTTGCCGCGCAGGCCCGCGGAGGACGTGATGTTGATGATTCGGCCGTACTCCTGTGCGCGCATCTGCTCGGCCGCATGGCGAGTCACGTTGAACGTGCCCTTCAGATGGACGGCAATCACAGAATCGAAGTCCGACTCGTCCATCTTCAGCAACGTCCTGTCGCGCACGATGCCGGCATTGTTCACGAGAATGTCGACACGTCCGAACGCGTCGAGTGCGCATCGCACGATGCTGCCCGCGGCCGTGAAGTCGGAGACGGAGTCGTGGTTGGCGACGGCCGAGCCTCCGGCGGCCTCGATCGTTCGCACGACCTCGGCCGCGGGATCCTCCTCGGATCCATCGCCGCTCAACGTCACGCCGACATCGTTCACGACGATCCGGGCACCCACTGCAGCGAGCGCGAGCGCGAACTCGCGCCCGATGCCGCGTCCCGATCCTGTGACGATCGCGACGCGATCCTTCAGCATCTGGCTATTCAACATCTGGCTCTGCAGCACCTGGTTTGGGGCATCACGCCGCGACGCAGGTCGCGCCGCCCCGTACCGCCTCGACGCCCTGCTCGTTCGTGACAACGAGATCGACGTCGGCGAGCACGGCGCCGCCGTCTTGACGCACGCCGGCGACGACCGCCTTCGCGGTGAGCACGTCGCCCGGCCACACCTGCTTGGCGAACCTCACCTGCAGCCTGCGAATCGACTCGGGTCCGAACCAGTCCTTCAGCACCCGAGCTGCGAGCCCCATCGTGAGCATGCCATGCCCGAACACCGAGGGGTTCCCGACCCGAGTCGCGATCGTGTCGTCGTGATGCATGGGGTTGAAGTCGCCCGAGGCGCCGGCGTACTTCACGAACATCGTCCGCGTGAGCGCAGGAAACGTGACCTCGCGTTCCTCACCGACTCGCACCGCCACGTCTGAACCCCCGAGAGACGAACGCCATTGCTGTGAACCGAAGCTAGCAAACGTGACACGCGTGTCACCTCCGCCTAGCGTGTGCTTCGATGCCGCGTACCACCGCGCCCGACCGCGAGTTGCGCGCCCGCGGCCAGAAGACGCGGCGGCGGCTCCTCGACGCAGGCGCCAGGGTGTTCGCCAGCCGCGGCTACCACGCGGCGAGGGTCGACGACATCGTCAAGCTTGCCCGAACGAGCCACGGAACCTTCTACCTGTACTTCGAGAACAAGGAAGAGCTTTTCGCCGGGCTCGCCGGCGAGGTCGCTGAGCGCATGAGTGCGAGGTTCGACGAGTTCCCGGCGTTCGGGAGGGATGTTGCTGGACGCGCCGAGCTCGAGGCGTGGTTCGTCGGCTTCGGCGAGCTCTACCGGAGCTCGGCACCGATCCTGCGCGCGTGGACCGAAGCGGAGATCGCCGGCGACGCCGTCGGTCGCATCGGCGCCGGTGCGCTCGGACGGTTCGCCGATGTCATCGCCTCCCGGTTCGCGGCGGCCCGCACTCCCGGCGTCGATCCCCAGCTCGCAGCGTTGGCGGTGGTGGCGATGGTCGAGCGAGCGCACTACTACCAGACGACCGAGCAGGTGACGATCGAGCCGGACGAGCTCGCCGCGACCCTGGCGCGCGTGACGCATGCGGCCGTCCACCGACCGTAGCGATTCACAACCCGATATGACCTCGGGCGTCGGATGCCGGTCCCGTATAGGTGATCTTCCCCTTCTCGAGCACCGTCGCATCGTCGGCGATCGCGAGCGCATGACCGACATGCTGTTCGACGATGAGCAAGGTTGTCCCTGCATCGCGGATCGTTCGCAGTGTCGCGTACACCTCTTCGACGACGATCGGCGCGAGCCCGAGCGACAACTCGTCGGCAACGAGCAGACGCGGTTGGTCAACGAGGACGCGCGCGAGCGCGAGCATTCGTTGCTCACCGCCCGACAAGGTGCCTGCGACCTGCCGGCGCCGTTCCCCGAGTCGCGGGAACAGGCTGTAGGCGTGTTCGAGAACACTCGCGAGCTGCACGCGGTCGCGCGTGCGTCGTAGCGAGAGCGTGAGGTTTTCGTTGACGGTCAGCGTCGCGAACACCGATCGCCCCTCGACCGCGTGGACGATTCCCGCGCGTGCGAACTCGAAGGGTCGGCGGCCGGTAACGTCGACACCGTCGAACCGCACGTGACCTGCACTCGGCGTGACGAGACCGGTGCACACGCGGGCGACGGTGGTCTTTCCTGAGCCATTGGCGCCCAGCAACGCGAGCACTCGTCCCGGGTCCACCGACATGGAGATCCCGAACAGGGATCGGAACGGCCCGTAGGCGGCCTCGACGCCCTCCAGCTCGAGCAACGGACCCGACGAGGCCGACCCGTTCACGCGAGACTCCCGGAATCTCCGAGATAGGCTTGGCGCACGCCCGCGTCGGCAAAGACGTCGGCCGTCGCTCCCGACGCGATGAGCGTGCCGAAGTCGAGGACGAATACGCGCTCGACCAAGCCTCGCACCATCGCAATATCGTGCTCGACGAGCAGGATCGCCGTGCCGTGGTCGGCGTTCACCTGTCGGAGCACCGCAGCGAGATGCTCGGTCTCTCGTTGATCGAGACCCGAGCTCGGTTCGTCGAGCAGCAGCAGCTTGGGCTCGGTCATCAGCGCTCGGCCGATCTCGACCACGCGGCCTCGTCCGAGCGAAAGGGCCTCGATCGGACGGTCCGCGTCGGCCTCGAGACCGAGGAGATGGAGGATTGCATCGACTCGCGCCCGCTCGTCTGGTGACGGTCGCCCGAGACCGACAATGTCTTTCCAGAGCCGGCCGTTTCCGCGCCGGCTTCGTTCGGCGACGAGCAGGTGGTCGCGCGGCGTCATCTCTGCGAACAGCTCGATCCGTTGAAACGTGCGGCCGATGCCGAGGCGAGCGCGCTGGTGGGTGGGGATCCTGGTCAGGTCCCGGCCGGCGAACGTGATCGAGCCCCGATCGGGTCGCAGCAGGCCGAGCAGACAGTTGAAGAACGTCGTCTTGCCGGCACCGTTCGGGCCGATGAGGCCGACGAGCTCGCGCTCGTCGACGGAGAGCGCGACATCGTCGAGCGCGGTGATGCCGGCGAACCTCTTCGTGACGCCACGCGCCAGGAGCAAGCTCATGCTGAGACGATCGGCTGTTCGGGCGCGCCCTTCGACGTGCGCCGCCGGTCGATACGCCGCTGGATCGCGTTCAGCGACTTGCGCTTCTGGAACTCGAGAATGCCCTCGGGATGTCGAGCGAAGGTGAGCGCGCCCAGCCCGAACAGGATGAACGGCAGTGGTTTCGGCAGCGCACCGACGTGACCGAACGGCTGGATGTGGTTCACCAACCACGGAAGCGCTCGCTCGAGGATCAGCGGCTGGAACAACTTGTAACCGAAGGCCGCCTGCAATGCGCCCTCGACAGTGCGCGTTCCGAGCGTCACGACGATCACGAGAAAGAAGAGACCTTGGAAGGGCGCGTAGTTCACTGTGTGGTTGGTACGACCCTCGGCCATCGCGAGCAACCCGCCACCGAGCCCCGCGATGCCGGCACTCAAAGCGAAGGCTGTGATCCGCGCGCGCACTGGGTTGATGCCGACCGCCGCCGCCGCGATCTCGCTCCCGCGGAGTGCCCCGAGAAAGCGCCCTGTCGTTCCGCGGCGCACGCGCACGACGAGCACGGCAACGAGCACGAGCACAACGATCTCGAGCGCTATGAACGAGCGATCGCTCGCGAAGTCGATCGGTCCCAGGAGCGGCCGCGGCACCTTGGGTTTCGGGGTGCCACCGCTCACCCACGACAGCTCGGCGACGACCGACGTGAAGAACAGCGCGAAGCCCAGAGTCGCGAGCGCGAGCCAGATCCCGCCGAGGCGCAACAGTGGCAGCGCGAGCACTCCCCCGACGGCAGCGGCGACCGCGGCACCGAGAAACATCGCGACGAGTACCGACATCCCCTGCCCGACCGCGAGCTGCGTGGTCGTGAACGCGCCGATCGCGCCGAACGTCGCCTGGCACAACGAGAGCTGGCCCGCCATGCCTGTGATGACCGTGATCGAAAGGAAGATGACCGCAATCGCGATCGCCTGCATCACGAGAAGCAGCCAGAAATCGTTGACCGCGGTGAAGACGGCCCAAGCGAGGAAGGCGAACACCGCACCCCAGAACGCTCGGGTGCCGATCGTGAGCTCACGGGATCGCTCGTCGGCGGAAACGGCCGGCGGTGGCGGCGACACACCTGCGAGCGGGTCGGCGATGTCGCGACGTCCGCGCACCGACGGCGAGAGCACAATCCAGAGGAACAACACGACGAACGGCAACGACGGCTTCAACCCGCGGGCGAGGATGCTGTTCGTCGGCAGATATGCGGCCAGCAACGCGCCCGCGACGCCCAATCCGAGGGCGCCGGCAAGCGCGCGCGGCATGCTCGTCAACCCGCCGATCGCCGCCGCGGCGATACCGGCGATGACGAGCTCGAAGAAGTTGAGCGCGTCGACGTTGGCGAACTGCGGCGCAATGAGCACACCGGCAAGGCCCGCGAACGCGCTCGACAACGCCCATGCGAAAGCGCCAACGCCCGTGGAGTTGATACCCGCGAGCTCGGCCATGCGTGTGCTCTCGACCACCGCGCGCATCTTCAACCCGAGCGCGGTCCACCGGAACAGGGCTCCCAGACCCAGCCCAGCAACGATGAGCACACCGATCTGGACGAGCTCGTCGCGAGTGACCGGGTAGTCGGCACCAAACGGCCGATACACCGTCTTGCCGTCCGGAACGAGACCGACCGCTCCGAAGGTCGACTTGCTCCCGATCCGCAGCGCAAGCCTCACGATGTTCGGCACTGCGACGAGCAGCCCGATCGTCGTCACGAGCCGGGAGACCGACGGCGCGGAACGCAGATAGCGGAACAGGGTGAGGTCGAGCAACAACCCGAGACTCGGTGAGACGATGAGGATCGCGACAACCGACGACAGTGCCAGGTTCCAGTGGTAGCGAACATGGAGCTCGTAGTGCACCGCAGCGGCCGTGTACGCCTGCGCGCCGAACGCGAGGTTGAAGACGCCGGCCGTCTTGTAGGTGAGAACGAACCCGAGGGCAACGAGCGCGTAGACGCTGCCGACCGGCACCCCTTGGATGACCGATCGGATGACGTCGTCCACGGATTACCTCACGCTCGGTCAGCGGGCCGTCGGGTTGGACCGAAACCGGCGTCTGCCTATTCGGGTACGAAGTTGAGCTGCTCCGGTTCGCCGAGGGGACCGGCACCGGTCGGGAAGCAGGTCCACGGCGCGTCGTCCGTCCCGAACGCCGGCACGAGCTTGCCGTCCTGGACCTGGACCACCGCCGAACAGGCGAGCGCGCCGGCCTGGCTTGGATCCTTCGCCGGGTCGGTGTGCTGCCTGGTCCAGTCGATCGGCACGATAAGGCCATCCGCGCTGTAGTCGGTGGTCTGGTTGAGCGCGTCGATGACCTTCTGGCGATCGAAGTCGGGACCGGCTTTCACCAGACCGGTGTACGCGATGTCGGCCACGATCCAGCCGATCATGGTCAGCTCCTCGCGTTCTATCCCGAGCTTGTCGGTGTACTCGAAGAACCTGTCGCGCAGCGCGCCGCCCGAGTTGAACTCGAAGGGAACGAACTGCGGGATCACATAGTCACCCTCGAAGATGTCGGCGTTGGCGGCTACGAACGCGTGGTTGTAGGTGTTCGGGTGGTGCAACACCACGTCGTCCATCCCCTGCTTGTGCAGCTCCTCGGCGAGGATCTTCATGCCGTTGAGGTCCATACAGGTCGTGATGAACTGCACGCCCTTGTCCTTCATTTCCGAGACTTGGGGCGCGATCCCGCCGCTGAGACCGAACGCGAGCGTCTTGTCGGAGAATACGAGCTCCGCGCCCGCCTCTGCGCCGTACTCCTCGAACGAGAGACGGTTCCCGTCGACGCACCGGGCCGACTGCTCGGCTGCGTAACCCAGCACACCCACGTTCGACGCGCCGGCCTGCTGCGCGAGGTACGGCGTCGTGCGGCCCGCGCATCCGAAGCACAGGGCGCCGAGATGCCCGAAGATCGCTTGCTTTCCCGCGAACTCCGTGTGGATGTTCCAGACGAAGGTCGGGACGGCTGCGTCGTTGAGCACCTCTGCACCGGTGAACAAGAGGCTCGCGCCGAACACACCGAAGCTGTCATCCTCGGAGACGGCCGCCTGCGCCTCCTGCTGGTTGAGACCCAGCTGGTCGTCGCGCTTCTTGGCGAGAACGAGCTGGCGGCCGTAGATGCCGCCCTCCTCGTTGCGGTAGGAGAAGTACGCCTCGACGCCTTCGTTGAACGCGTCGCCGATGTTGGTGCCCAACGGGTTCTGGGTGATCGTCGCGATCGACGTGAACTTGATCTCGTCGTCGGAGACGCCCGTCTCGTCGACCGGGTTGTTGACATCGCGCTGGTCGAGCGTCGTGGTCGTCGGGTCGTCGGGATTCGTCGACGGCGGAGTCGTCGTCTCGGCGTCGTTGCCGCCCGAGTTGCCGCACGCCGCCGCGAGCAGCGCAAGGGTGACGGCCGTTGCAGCGATCCTGAGACGCATGGATGCCCCCGATCTCCAACCTGACACGTGAGTCAGGTTTGCGGCGGCAAGATAACCGAAGTCAGGACCCGATGTCAGTGCGCGAACACTCGTTGTGCGACTTGTGTGAGAATCCCCCGCCATGGCCACCCTGGTTTGCCTGCACGCGCACCCCGACGACGAGGCCATCGCGACGTCGGGCGTCTTGGCGAAGGCGAAGGCCGCGGGGCACCGCACCGTGGTGGTCTTCGCGACCCGCGGCGAGCTCGGAGAGGTCCCCGAGTGGATCGAACCGGACGAAACGCTCGCCCAGCTGCGGACGCGTGAGGCGGAGGCCGCATGCGCGATTCTCGGCGTCGACCGCGTCGCATGGTTGGGCTACCGCGACTCTGGTGTCGAGGACGACCCACGCAACGGCGACGCCGACACGTTCCACGCCGCGCCGCTCGACGAGGCAGCCGAACGCCTGCGCACGATCCTGTCCGAGGAATCGGCCGACGTGCTGACGCACTACGACGAGCGCGGGAACTACGGGCATCCGGATCACATCAAGGTGCATCTCGTCGGGTACCGCGCGGCAGACCTGGCCGGCACACGTGTCGTTTACGAGGCGACGATCGACCGCGATCGCGTCATCGAGTCGATCCGCGCCAACACCGCCGACATGCCCCCGGATGTCGAGTTCCCGGATCCGGAGGAGATGGAGCTCGGTATGCCGGCGTCGGTGATCACGACCGAGATCGACGTGTCGGGCTTCACCGATCTGAAACGGGCCGCGATGGCCGCGCACGCGAGCCAGATCGCAGAGACGTCGTTCTTCTTGCAGATGCCTGCCGACCGCTTCCACGAGATCTTCGGAGTGGAATGGTTCATCCGCCGCGGCGGTCCGTTGCCGCCGGCGCCCAGAGAGGACGACCTGTTCGCTCAGCTCGACAGATAGGGATTGTCGCAAACCTGCGTGAACAACTCCACCCGGGTGACGCGGACTTCACGCAGGAATGGGGCGGGGGAACTCACACCGACGGGGCGCGCCGCGGCGCGATCCGGTCGAGCCCAACCGCACCGGCGGCCGCCTTCGGACGCGGCGGGCGCGGCGCGGTGCTCAGCGACGCGCCCGGATCGAGTGCGGGCTCCACAACCGGCATGCCGGCTTCCGCGAGCTTCACGAGCTCCTTGAGCGCGTCGGAGACTCCGGCTGCGAGGCGGTCGACATCGGGAACGAGCTCGCGGCACGCAAGGAACCCGAAGCCGACGTTGTCGAGGTAGCTGATGACCGTGAGGTTCAGGGCGGCGCCGTCGAAGATCGGGCCGAGGGGGTAGAACGAGTCGAGCCGCGCGCCGGCGAAATAGATCGGGAACGGTGGACCGGGGACGTTCGACACCACGAGGTTGTGGATCGGACGGTGGCGGTCGGCGAGCCGGAGGCTGCTGTAGGCCTTCATCGCCCGCGAGAACAGCGCCGGTGCGACGACCTCCGCCCAGTCCTGCAGCGTGTCGCCGCCGAGCTCCTCGTGCATCTCCTTGGCATCGATCGTCGACGCGTGGATCGCATGCAGACGCTCGAGCGGATCGTCGAGCTGCACGGGAAGGGCAGCGAACATCGCCGACACTCGGTTGCCCATCGACGCCTTCTGTTCGGGCGTGCGGACCGACGTCGGGATGGTCGCGACGAGCGGTCGATCGGGGAGCTCTCCGCGGTCGTCGAGGTAGAACCGCAATGCACCGGTGGCGATCGCGAGCACGACATCGTTCACCTTGACGCCGAACGCATCCTTCACCTTCTTGACCTCGGCGAGCGAGACGTCCGCGAACGCGACCTTGCGATGCGGTGTGATCGTGCCGTTGAGCGTGAGGCGCGGGGCCGTCAGCGGCAAGCCCGCCTTGTTGTCGGTGTTGCGGACTCGGCTCACAACCCTCGCGACGCTCCGAACGGTCTTCCGCAGGTTCTTGACGAGCAGCACGGGCTGGCGGGCGATCGAGGCCGCGGCGAAGGTGAGGAGCTCGATGTCGTTCGGAACGTGATCGGGTCGGAAGTCGGGTGCGACCTCGACATCGAGGCGTGGAGCCGGCGCCGGTTCGAGGTCGTAGAGCGCGGCGATCAACTCCGTCCCTGACATGCCGTCGATCGCGGAATGATGCACCTTCGTCACGATCGCGACGTTGCCGCCTTCGACTCCCTCCACGTACCACATCTCCCACAGCGGTCGACTGCGGTCGAGCGGCCGGCCGGCCGCCTCAGCGGTGAACGCTGCGAGCTCGGCGACGCCACCCGGGGTTGGGAGCGCGGCGCGGCGCAGATGGAAGTCGAGATCGAAGCTCGGGTCCTCCAACCACAGTGGATAGTGCAGGTCGAACGGTACGGTCACCAGCCGCCGGCGGAACGGCGGCAGCAGATGCATCCTGGCTGTGAGCAGTTCGCGTACCGCGTCGAACGAGAAGCCGTCAGGTGCAGTCGCCGGGTCGACGACCGCGGTCGACATGACGTGCATGTGCGCGCTCGAGGTCTCGAGCGCGAGGAATGCCGAGTCGAGTCCTGAGAGTCGCTGCATCGACCCACCTCCGCATCGTCGGCGAACCCGGAGTCTCTCACCACAGCCTGCCGTTCGCCGAGACGTTCGGATGAACGGTGCGTGACATCAGTTCCGAGATGTTCCGGAACTTCTCGGGCGGAACCTGACGACTGCGTCAGACTTTGGCCCCCCGTCACGCTCGGGGCGGACGCAATGCGGAGCGGTCGCTGATCCATGGCGCGTAGGGCGCCATCGTCAGGTCTGCAAGCGCGAGCAGCACTGCGTCGTAATTCACGCGCCAGCCGGCAAACTCACGCCAGGCGCGCTCGCGATCCGGACGCACGGGTACGCCCTCCGCTGCCAACGCTTCATACACGACCATGAACTCGTCGCGGCTGATCGAGATCGGCGTGTCGGGGCGCGGATCGGGGTCGTACTCGATGCGGAAGTAGTCGCCGATCGCGCGGAGCGCGGTGAACCCGGCGCGGATACACACCGCGGCACTCGGCGTCTGCGGGACATTCAGGACAGAACTCCGCAACGCGGCACCGTCGAGCACAGCGCCGGCCGCGATCACCCAGGATCGTTGGGGGTTCGGGCTGCGGAAGAAGTTGAGGATGACCAGCGAGGTGTGCGTCTCCTCGATCTCGACGAACCAGAGCTCCCATTCCTCCCAGAGCTCGTCGAGGCGGTCGGTGAAGCGCGCCCGGTGCGCGCGTGTCAGCAGCTCCGTCGGCGACGGCGGGGTGCCGGCCCGGACACTCAGGCGGGTGACGGCGATCTCGCGCCGGCTGAACGCGCCGTAGATCGTCGGGAGGTACGAGATCAGCAGTGCGAGGAGGGTGAGACCGATGGCAGCCTCCACGAAGACGATCGCGACGACCTCGACCTCTTCGCTGGTGGCGAAGCCGAGCGTGAGCAACGCGCTCCCCGACCACCGAAACGCAGTGCCCCACGAGACGTCGGCGACACCTCGGTAGATGGCCGTGAACCCCGCCAAGGTGAGGATCAGCCAGACCGCGGGGATCGAGAGGAGCGTCATTGGTCCGTACAGGGCCATGACGCGGTCGCGCCGCTCGTAGGAGTGGCCGGGACGCGCGACCAACGAGAACGCGCGGCGTACCCACCGGGCGACGGCGCGGGTGAGCCGGACGGGGGCGGCTCGGGGGAGCACGAAGGTTCGGAGTGCAGCGTCGAACACCATCACCGCGAGCGAGACGCCTGCGACGACGAGGGCAATCCGGCCGCCGATCTCCACGGCCGCGAGCCTCGCATACGCGGCCACTCGGTATCGTCAACCCATGGCGGACCAGACCCCAGACGGACGCCTGCGCGTGAGCAGGTCGTGCTCGATCGGCGAGCACGAGTTGCGTTGGAAGTTCTCCGGATCCGGCGGACCAGGGGGTCAACACGCCAACACGGCGAACACACGCGTGGAGTTGTTCTTCGACGTCGCCGCTTCGGAGTCGCTCGGCCCACGGCAGCGGTCGCAGCTCCTGGAACGGCTGGGACCGTTGGTTCGGGTGGTCGTCGCCGAGACGAGATCGCAGCACCGCAACCGAGAGCTGGCCATGGCCAGGCTGGCGGATCGGCTGCGCGCCGCGTTGGCGCGTGATCCGCCCCGCCGGCCGACGCGGCCGAGCGCAGCGAGCAAACGCAAGCGCCTCGACTCCAAGCGTCGCCGCTCCGAAGCCAAGAACCTGCGACGCCGGCCGGATCCCGAATGATGTGCAGATCAGTGCGTCAGGGGCTTGTACTTGATCCGGTGGGGTTGGTCGGCTTCGGCGCCCAAGCGCTTCTTCCGATCCGTCTCGTAGTCGGTGAAGTTTCCCTCGAACCAGCGCACCTCGCTGTCGCCCTCGAACGCGAGGACGTGGGTGGCGACCCGGTCGAGGAACCAACGGTCGTGGCTGATCACGACCGCGCAGCCGGGAAACTCGAGGAGCGCGTCTTCGAGCGCGCGGAGCGTATCGACGTCGAGATCGTTCGTCGGCTCGTCGAGCAGCAACACGTTGGCACCCATCAGGAGCGCTTTCGCCAGATGCAGCCTGTTTCGTTCACCACCTGACAGGTCACCGACCGGCTTCCCCTGATCCGTGCCCTTGAAGTTGAAACCGGCGCAATACGCACGCCCATGGAGCTCCCGACCACCGACCTTCAGATGGTCGACCCCACCGGTGATCTCCTCGTAGACCGTCTTCGCCGCGTCGAGGCTCTCCCGAGACTGATCGACGTAGGCGAACTGGACGGTCGGTCCGATCTTCAGGAGCCCTTCATCTGCGTGCTCGGAGCCGACGAGCATCCGGAACAAGGTCGTCTTGCCGGCGCCGTTCGGCCCGATCACACCGACGATGCCGCCGCGTGGGAGGGAGAACGACAGGTCGTCGAACAACAACCGATCTCCGAACGCCTTCCGCAATCCTTCCGCGTCGACAACGAGATCGCCGAGACGGGGACCCGGCGGAATCGAGATCTGCAGCCTGTCGGCGCGCCGCTCGGCCGCCTCCGACTCCGCGACAAGCTCGTCGAAGGCGCTGATGCGCGCCTTGCCCTTTGCCTGCCGAGCCTTCGGCGCCATGCGGATCCACTCGAGCTCGCGCGCGAGTGTCCGCCGGCGCGTTTCGTCGACCTTCTCCTCCTGCGCCAGCCGTTGTTCCTTCTGCTCGAGCCAGCTCGAGTAGTTGCCCTCCCACGGGATGCCCGCGCCGCGGTCGAGCTCGAGGATCCAGCCGGCGACGTTGTCGAGGAAGTAGCGGTCGTGCGTGACGGCGACGACACAGCCGTGGTAGTCGTGCAGATGACGCTCGAGCCACGCGACCGACTCGGCATCAAGGTGGTTCGTCGGCTCATCGAGCAAGAGGAGGTCCGGCTTCGAGAGGAGGAGCCGGCACAGCGCGACCCGCCGGCGTTCGCCGCCCGAGAGGGTCGCCACAGCTGTGTCGTCGGGCGGGCAACGGAGCGCATCCATCGCGATGTCGAGCGTGCGATCGATCTCCCACCCGCCGACGGCGTCGATCTGATCCTGGAGCTCGGACTGCTCGGCGAGGAGCTTGTCGAAGTCCGCGTCGGGCTCGCCCATCGCATTGCACACCTCCTCGAACCGCTCCAGCAGCGCCTGCACGTCGCCGACGCCGTCCATGACATTGGCCCGGACGCTCTTGCTCGCATCGAGCTGCGGTTCTTGCGGCAGGTGGCCGACGCGGAAACCCGGGGTGACGCGACACTCCCCCTGAAACCCGTCGTCCTCGCCGGCCATGATGCGCAGCAGTGAGCTCTTCCCCGCGCCGTTGCCTCCGAGCACGCCGATCTTGGCGTCCGGGTACATCGAGATGTTGATGCCGCGCAACACCTCCTTGTCGGGAGGATGGACCCGCCGGAGATTGCGCATGGTGATGATGAACTGGTGCGCCATGGGCCGAGGCTATCGACGGGGGCCGACCGTACACTCGCCCGCATGTCGGACCGCCCGAACCAGCCGTCGGAGATCTACCGCATCGCGGATACGTACATCGACGCCGTTGCAGCCCTCGATCCCATCGCCGCGACCGGGATGGGTGTACGTGGCCACGACGACCGCATGCCCGATCTCTCACCTGACGGCGCGGCGGCTCGCGACGAGCTGCACCGACGAACGCTCGCCGAGCTCTCCGCTGCGCCGATCGAGTCCGATCGGGATCGCATCGCGCGTTCGCTGATGCAGGATCGACTCGGGGTCGCGCGCGAGCGCTACGAAGCGGGCGATCCGCTGCGCGACATTCGAGTGCTCGGGAGCCGCATGGGCTCGATCCGGTCGACGTTCGATCTCATGGCATACGACACCGACGACGACTGGGCAGTCGCTGCCCGCAGGCTCGGAGCAGTTCCCGAAGCGCTCGAGGGATGGACCGCCAGCCAGCGCGCGGGGATCGAGCGCGGCCTCGTCGCCGCGAAGCGCCAAGCCGCCGGATGCGCGCAGCAGGCCGCGACGTGGAGCGGCAACGACAACGAGCACACGAGACCCTTCTTCCACACGCTGGTGGACGGATACGAACGCCGGACCGAGCACGATGCCGCGCTGCTCGACGATCTGCGCGCGGGTGCTGAACAGGCCACGCGCGCGTACGCAGACGTCGCGCGATTTCTCACACACGAATATCACGCTGCGGCCACCGATCGAGATCCGGTCGGGCCGGAACGGTACGCGCGCGAAGCACGCAGCTATCTCGGCGCGACGATCGACCCGCGCGAGACCTACGAGTGGGGATGGTCGGAGCTGGCGCGCATCGAGGCACGCGCCAAGGAAGTCTGCGACGCAATCCTGCCGGGAAGCTCCTGGGGCCAAGCCGTCGAGCAACTCGAGAACGACCAGCGGTATGTGATGGACGGCGTCGAGGACTTCCGGGCATGGAACCAGGCGCTCATCGATGCCACGATCGGCGAGTTGCGGGGCACGCACTTCGACATCGCGGAACCGCTCCGCCGGTGCGAAGCGATGATCGCGCCACCGGGTGGCGCGGCCGCGATGTACTACACACCGCCGAGCGAGGACTTCGCACGCCCCGGGCGCACGTGGTATCCGACGCTCGGCAAGACCCGCTTCCCGCTGTGGCGCGAGGTGTCGATCTGTTACCACGAAGGCGTGCCCGGGCACCATCTCCAGATCGCGCAGACGGTGTTCCTCTCCGACCGTCTCTCACGCTTCCAGCGGCTCTCCGGGTTCATCAGCGGCCACGGCGAGGGCTGGGCGCTGTACGCCGAACGTCTCATGGGTGAGCTCGGCTACCTCGACGACCCCGCGTTCGAGCTGGGCATGCTCGCCGCGCAAGCCATGCGCGCCGTTCGTGTGATCGTCGACATCGGGATGCATCTCGAGCTTGCGATCCCGACCCACAGCGACTACCACGCGGGCTCGACCTGGAACGCGGAGCTCGCGTTGCCGTTCGTCATCGAGCGGAGCCGCTTCCCCGCCGACTTCATGAAGAGCGAGGTCGACCGCTACCTGGGCATCCCGGGGCAGGCGATCAGCTACAAGGTCGGCGAGCGCGTCTGGCTCGAATGCCGCGACGAGGCGAAGGTTCGTCACGGGAGCGACTTCGACCTCAGGGCGTTCCATGCCCACGCCCTCGACCTCGGAGGCTTGGGGCTCGACGCCCTGCGCGAGGAGCTCGCCCGCTTCTAGAGTGCCCAGCCGATGCCCGACGCTCCCGAACTCGAAGGCTTTGCCCGCAGCGACTTCACCTCGGGGGGTGTCACACGCAGCGTCTATCGCGGCGGCGCCGGTCCTGCCGTGATCGTCATCCACGAGATCCCGGGAATCACGCCGAAGGTCGCTGCGTTCGGGCGGCGGGTCGTCGACGCCGGCTTCACTGCGTTCCTGCCGTCGCTCGTCGGCACGCCGGGTCGAGATCTCTCACCGCCCTACCTCGTGTCGTCGATGTCCAAGGTCTGCGTGGCGAAGGAGTTCTCCAACTGGGCGTTGCGATCGACATCACCCATCATCGAGTGGTTGCGGGCGCTGGCCGATGACGCGCACACCGAATGCGGCGGACCGGGTGTGGGTGCCGTCGGCATGTGTTTCTCCGGTGGGTTCGCCCTCGGGATGATGGTCGACGACACGGTGGTGGCGCCGGTGCTCAGCCAGCCGTCGTTGCCGTTTGCCGTCGGCAAGGCTCGGCGACGAGACCTCGGGGTGAGCGACGCCGATCTCGCCAGGATCAAGGAGCGCGCTGCGGCCGGATGTGAGGTGCTCGGCCTGCGCTTCTCCCACGATCGGTTCGTTCCCGACGAACGCTGGGCGCGCCTCGAGTCCGAGCTCGGCGACCGGTTCATCGCGGTGGAGCTCGACAGCTCGAAGGGCAACCCGCACGGGCATCCGAAGGCGGCGCACTCGGTGCTGACCGAGCATCTCGTCGACGAGCCGGGCACCCAGTCACGTGCAGCCCTCGACCGGGTCCTCACCTTCTTTCAAGACAAGTTGGGAGTGGTCGGGATCCAGCACGTGTGATACCCGGTCGGGACGCGTTGAGGGATTCCGAGCCGACACACCGGACCGTCGGCAAGGCGCGCAGCGTCGAACACCTGACACTCGCTCGTGCCCCTGGCCTCCTCGACGACGAACGTCACGAGATACCCATCGTCCTCGCCGTCCGATCCCTCGCGCGCCGCGAAGACGGTCTCGCCGCCGAACCAGCCGCTCGGATACGAGTACGACTCGGCCGTTGCGCCGCGCCCGTAGTCGTACTTGATCACGCCGTCGAACAAGAGCGTCGGCGCCTCGGCGCACCGCTGATGGTACGAATACCGGCTCGGTCTGCCGAGCAGGCGATTGTCCATACGTGGGAACTCCGCGTAGACGTCGTCGAGTTGGCGCTCGCGGCATACGCCCGTGCGCAGGTCGAAGCGCCACTCATGAAACGCGGGCGCCAGCCGCAGGGTCGCGATCGCAGGCACCTGACGCACCTCATTGCAGGCGTCGCCGGCGAATGGCTGGTCGATCCGGCAGCCGACGAGCACGACGTCGTCGCCGTCCTCCCATGCGTTCACCGCGTGGTACATGAACATCGGGGCCGCATCGAACCACCGCACGTCGCGGTCGGTCCCGAAACGCGGTACGAGGCCGAAGCGAGCCGGCGAATCAGGGAAGAAGCCGAGGCGGACCCTGCCGCGGGCGAGCGCCTCGGGGTCCCACATCATGCTCATGTCCATCAGCACGGTGAAGCGTTCCGTGATCGCGAGGTCGTGCTGCAGTCGCGGACCGGGCAGGTCGATCTCCGCTTGGTGCGTGAGCTCGCCATCGCGCGAGATCACACCGTACGTGAGGTACGGCGGCACCGGCTGGTAATCGAACCACATCATCTCGCCCGTACGCGGATCGACCTTCGGGTGCGCGGAGAGCCCCCTCGTGCGTGTTCCACCGTAGGTCTCGATGCCCGTCGTCTCGAGATCCGGGAGCCGGATGACATGCGGGTCGCCACCCAGCCACCACACGCGAGGAGTTGACCCGCGTGGAACACGAGGTCGGTGTTCGCGGTGTCCTTGTACGGGCCCCCTGCCCGAGTGAAGTCGGGCGGTTCCAAGATGCCGGTCCACAGCGCGCCGCACGCAGCCTCCTCCGCCGCGAGCGCCGCGGTGCGCACGTACCGATTGCGATAGGTCGCGGCGCCGTTGGCGAACTCGACGGCGTGCAGCATCCCGTCGCCGTCGAACCAGTGATACCTGCCGTTCGGCTCGAAGCGAGGGTTGCTGCCATTGCGGACGAAGGAACCGGCGAGGTCGTCGGGCAGCTGTCCCTCGATCACGGCAATGTCGGCGGTGATCTCTGCATGGATCGGGGCGTAGTTGCCGTCGAGGTACGGGCTTCGCAAACCCTGGTCGAGCACGTCGGTCATGCGCCCAGTCTCGCACCAGACAGACTGGCGGACATGTCTGCCGGAGCTGGAGATCCTGGCGAGCGCCAGACGCTCCAGATCGAGAAGGTCGTTGCAGGCGGTCGCGGCCTCGGCCGCGCGCCCGACGGCCGCATCGCTCTCGTCTCGGGCGCCCTCCCCGGCGAACGGGTGGAGGCCATCGTGCGGGTCAGCCGCCGCGATGTCCTGTTCGCCGATCTGGCCTCCGTCGAGATCGCGTCGCCTGATCGGGTCGCGCCTCCGTGTCCGAAGGTTGCAATCGGGTGCGGCGGATGCGATTGGCAGCACATCGCGCCAGCGGCACAAGCCGTGCTCAAGCGAGCGATCGTGATCGACGCGTTCGCACGCATCGGCCGCATCAGCGACGCTCCGCTCTCGGACAGCGTGACGCTGCCGGCACGCGCGTATCGACAGCGGGCCCGTGTGTTCGTCGGTGACGACGGCAGGCCCGCGTACCGTCAATCCCGCTCACACACGATGGTGCCGTTCGCCGAATGCCTCGTGTTGCATCCGACGCTCGACGCGTTGCTGCGCGAGGCTCCGCTGCCGCGGCGTCGCGAGCTGGAGATCGCCGTCGGCGAGCGAACCGGCGAGGTCCTCGCGAGCCCGAGGGTCGGCCCGCCGGCGCGATCCGATCACTACCACGAAGAGGTCGCCGGTTCGCGGTTCCGGATCAGCGCGGGATCCTTCTTCCAGATCCGGACCGACGGTGCGGAGGCACTCGTCGACCTCGTCCGCGCCGCGGCAGGGTCGCCGGCGTCGCTCGTCGACCTCTACGGCGGCGTCGGCGTGTTCGCGGCAACGATTCCGGCTGCTCGTGCGATCGTCGTCGAGAGCGGCGCCCGGGCCGTGTCGGACGCGCGGCACAACCTGCGCGGACGGTCAGGCGCGTTCGTCGTTCGAAACCGGGTCGAGCGGTGGCAACCCACCGAACACGCCGAGGTGGTGATTGCCGATCCGAGCCGGTCCGGCCTCGGTCGCCCCGGCGTCGCCACGGTGCTCGCGTGCCGTCCTGAACGTGTCGTGCTCGTCAGTTGCGATGCAGCAGCGATGGCCCGCGACGTGCGCGCGATCATCGACGCGGGCTACGAGTTGGAACGCTCGACTGTTGTCGATCTGTTTCCCATGACGGCGCACATCGAAACCGTCAGCGACCTCAGGCGAGTGCGCCCTCGAGCTTCTTGAGCGCTTCGTCCTCGCTGACGTTGAGCGCGAAGCTCAGCTCCGACACGAGCACCTGGCGAGCCTTGACGAGCATCGACTTCTCGCCTGCCGAAAGACCCTTGCTGACCTCGCGCAGCGCGAGGTTCCGAACCACCTCAGCCACCTGATACACGTCGCCGCTCTTCAGCTTCTCCTGATGGTTCTTGAACCGACGGCTCCAGTTCGTCGGTTCACGAACGTCCTTCTTGGCAAGCAGTTGGAACAGGTCGTCGACGTCTTCGGCGGAGATCGGCGGGCGCATACCGACCTCTTCGGCCTTGCTGACCGGCACCGAGATCACGAGATCGTTGTTCGCCATCCGCAACACGAAGAACTCGGTTTTCGCGCCCTCGATCTCGCGCTTTTCCTTCTTCTCGATCACCGCAGCGCCGTGGTGTGGGTACACCACTCGATCGCCGACCTTGAATGCCATGGTGCTCCTCACGCTGCTGGTCCGGTCGCTGGTGGTCTGGCAGCTGCTGCCATTGATCCGCCCGCGCAGACGAGTCCGAGATTCTACCAGTCGATCCAACGACGACACCGCTCGACTTCTGGAGACTCCAACCGGATGTCGAACGATGTGACAACCTGCAGCAATGCCTCCGCGGCACACCCGCGCCGTCACCGCGTGCAGTGTGCACGCCGCGCTCGCGATCGCGACGACCTGGCCGCTCGCGCTCGACTGGCGCACTCGGATTCCGCTCGGAGCAGAGAACGTGGCCACCGTCCCCGAGTTCAACCTGTGGACCCTGCGTTGGAACGCGGAACGCTTGGCACACGGGTTCCGCGGATACTGGGACGCACCGATCTTCTGGCCGACGAAGGGCACGTTCGCGCGTTCCGAGGCGCAGCCGTTGACCGGGTTGCTCTACGCGCTGCTTCACCCGTTCGGTGGCGATGTCGGCGCGTACAACCTGACGCTCTGGTCTCTGCTCGTGCTGAACGGTCTCGCGCTCACGCTCCTCGCGCGTCGGCTCGGCGCGACCTTCGTCCCGGCGTTGCTCGCCGGCGCGCTGGGCCAAACGCTTGCCTTCGTGTTCAACGAGCTCGGCGTGTTGCAGCTGGCTCCACTGTTCCCTCTGTGGCTGCTGCTCGAGCGCCTCGTCGCATATCACCGCGCGCCGTCGGCCGCTCGACTCGGCGCCGCCGGGGCGTGGCTGGGCGTGATGGCGCTCGTCTCGGGGTATTACGCGCTCTTCACCGCGCTGGCCCTGCTCGTGATCGGCCCGCTGCTCGTCGCTGGCCGGCGGTCGTCGTTGCGGTTGCTCGCCGAGCTCGCGATCGCTGCCGTGGTCGCGGCCACGATCGCCGCGCCCTTCTCGCTCGCGCAGCGAGCGAACACCGGCGGCGAGACGTGGTCCGATGAGACGGTCCTCGCGAACAGCGCGCGGCCCCTCGATTGGATCCAGCGGGACGGCGCGACCGTGCCGGTGCCGTGGGCACGCGAGCGTGCTGGGGGCACGGCGCTGTTCGCCGGAGGGATCTTGCTCGGCCTCGCGACGCTCGGCGTCGTGGTCTCGACGCGTCGCCGAGATCAGCGACTGGTCATCGGCTGCCTCGGCGCGGTGACCGTGTTGGTGCTCGTGTCGTTCGGGACCCGGGTGCGGTGGGGCGACGTCGCGCCGTACACGTTCCTGCGCGACCACGTCGACGGTTTCGACCGGTTGCGGAGCCCGTTCCGGGCCGCCGCAATCGCGCACGCGTTCATCGCGGTGCTCGCCGCGCTCGCGCTCGCGTGGATGTGGCGCCGCCCGGCCGGACGCATCCTTGCCGTGGCGTTCGTTGTCGGCTCGGTCGTCGAAACCATCCATTGGGACCAGCCGACTGCCACCGTGCCGGACGTCGCGCGGTTCGACTGGGTGCAGTGGCTGCACGATGCACCGGAAGGTGCCGTCGCGATGGTGCCGTTCCCGGGGTCGGGCTCGGTCTACGACTACGAGGCGACGACGATCGCCATGCTCGCCGGCCTCGAGCACGGCCACCCGCTCGTGAACGGCTACACGGGCTTGTTCCCCGAGACCTACCGCCAACTGCGCGCGGTCATGCAGTCGTTCCCGGACCGGGCGTCGATCGCTCAGCTCGGCAAACACGACGTTCGCTACATCGTCGTACGGCACGACTTCGCTCTGTACGCGGTGACAACCACAGCGTTGCCGGAGCTCGGCTACGACCTCGCTTTCGCCGGCGATGTCCGCGACGTTTGGGTCACGAGGCAGCCTTCCTCGCCTGCAACCACGCCTTGACCATCGGCCCGAAGTTGGCGGGGTTGTAGGCGTCCTCCTCGTAGGAGAAGCGCATGTCGCCGGCGTACTTCAGCACGGTGATGTTGTACTGCTGGTACAGCTGGCCGTCGCCGGGATCGTTGAAGCGGTTCTCGATCTGGCAGATCCACCATCCGCGTTCCTCGTCGCACACGCACCAATCGTGGGGGAACTGCGTCATCTCCGAGTACGGCCATTCGCTCATCGTCTTGGAGATCCACCCGAAGATCTCCTCGCGTCCGTGGAAGCTGCCGTACATGTGCTCGACATAGGTCGCATCCTCGGTGAACAGATCCGCCCACTTGCGCCAGTCACCGGTGCGACCGGCTTCCGCCGCGGTCGCCTTGTAATGCTCGTGCGCAGCCTCGAGCTCGTCGCGTGACCATTTCGCCATGACGTCATCCTCGCCCGGCGAACACCACTATGTCGACTGGTGGCAGGACTCCTCGAGGCTCGGCGGCACGTCGAGCGCAGGGTTGCGGTCGAAGAAACCGACCGGCTGCAGCAGGAACCCTGTGTACTCGACCGGCATCACCGGCCAGTCCTCGGGACGCGGGAAGTGCGTGATCCCGAAGCTGTACCAGAGCACGACGTCGGTGTCGACGAGGTCGCGGTCCTTGTCGGTCCAGCGCGGGAGGCCGTCGCCGCCGCTCGATTGGTTCGGGTAGTCACCAGCAGCACGCCGCTCGTCGGGGGCGTACGGCGTGACCCACAAGTTGTGGCGGGCGAAGCCGGCGCGTCCGCCGACCGACGACGACGCGTCGGCGAGCAACGTCGGCGTGCTCATCGTCGGCACGAGCTTGTACCCGGTCGGCTGGCCCACGGCGTTGCGCGCGTCGTCGTTGCACACTCGCCAGGTACGAGACGTCATCGAGCTGACGTCGCGCCGCGCCTGCGACTCGCGTCCGAGCAACACCTTGCGCGCGCGAAAGGCATTGGCCCAGGGGTTGCCGTCACCGGGCGGCACGATCTCTGCCTCGACCTCGTAGACGCGGTTCGACGGCCCGTCGATGTCGAGATCGAGGCGCGCGCAGAACATGTGTTGATGGAACGGCGCGTACACCCCGGGCGACACCTCGACGCCGAACTCGCGCTCCGAACCCGGTTCCATCGCGCCGACCGACAGGATGCCGGTGAGCTTTACCTCGAGCTGAATGTTGCCGTCTTGGTAGAAGTACCAATAGAAGCCGTACTCGTAGTTCCCCACGGTCGCGATGTGGCTGATGACGAGACGCCGGGACCGCCGCACTTCGGAGGTGCCGCCGAACAGGTCGACATGCTTCCAAAGGATCCCGTAGTCCTCTTCGTGCATGCAGATCGCGTTGTCGATCACCCACGGGTTGCCGTGCTCGCTCGCGAGGACGGCGTCGAAGTAGTAGATCTCCCCGAGGCAGTCGCACCCGAGCGACAGCGACTGCGTCATGCGTCCGAGCCCCCACTCGCCAGCATCGAAGGCGTTCTTGAACCCGTGCATCTCCCCTGGGTCGCCGTAGGGAACGACCATCTCGCTGATCGACATTCGGTGCGCGATCGATCGCGCGTCGTAGTCGACCGTGTGGAGCACGAGACCCTCGTACGGGTCGAATGCGACGCGCAGGGACCACTTCTGCCACTCGACAAGGTTGCCTTCGACCGTAAAGCTCGGGCCGGCAGGTTGGGTGATCGAGAGCGGCTTCAGGTCGGAGCGCAGCGGTTCGTGATCGGCTGCGAAGTATCGTGCGGCCTGCGTCGGGACCGACGTCATGCCGAGATCACGGACCTCGATGACCTCGTTGCGACCGAGATCGAAGTGCACGAGCAGTCCTTCGAGCGGACGCGCGTAACCGTTGTCCTCCGGGTACTCACGGACGAAGGAGATGCAGCGCGCGATGCGGCGCCCGGCCTCGGCCGGGTAACCGAACGTTCCGGCCGGCCACGGATCGATCTGGACGTTGTCGACGTCGGTGATCCCGCGCCGGGCGAGCGCCGCTCTGAACTCAGGATGTTCGCGGGTCGTGAAGATCGCGTTGGCCGCCTCGTGCATCAACAACGCGGGGCGGACCCCTTCGACCGTCCGCCACTCGAGGACCGTGCCGTTCGTGACCGAGACGAGCGCCTCGATGAGCTCGAGCTGCGGTCCGGGCACGACCTGCACGCGGACCTGTCGATCGATTGGACCGCGCGCCCCATTGCCGCGCGCCCCATTGCCGCGCACCGCATTGCCGCGCACCGCATTGCCGCGTGGCCCATTGCCAGTCGAGCCTCGAAGGGTCTGTTTCTCCGGCTCGGCGAGCACCACGTGCGCGAAGAGCGCTCCTTCGGGTACGTTGCCCGTCGCGCGGCAGATCTCGACCGCTTGTGTGACCTCGTCGGCGGTGAGCATCGACAACGGGTGAGTCGGAGTCGGTGGCGAGCAGCCCATGATCTAGAGCCTTCCCGGCGTGTTGGAGGCGAGCAGCGTGGTCATCGCACGCGGTTCACGCGGTGTCGATCCGTTCGAACCCTTCGGCGAAGCTGCCCGCCGGCAGCCCGGCGCGTTCGGCGGTCATCGTCGCCCAACCCTTGATGAACTCCGGCATCCGTTCCGGTTCGGGGATTTGCGAGCGATGGCAGAGCAGCGCCTCGATCTTGCGATCGATCACCTCGGTCGTGTTGACGAAGATGTTGGGCTGTTCACGCGCCATCATCCAGATCTCGGGCACCGTGTGCGGCTCGAGCCCCTCCTGCTCGATCAGCTCCGGAAACGTCCAGGCATTCCGGCTGTCCGGATAGACCGCGCAGATCGTCGCGTCGCCCGCGGCGAGGTGATCGGGATGGCTGGCATAGATGCGGGTGAGCAGGCGGTCGGGTGACTGGCACACGACTCGGTCGGGCCGCACCATTCGGATCACTCGGCTGATCGCCCTGCGCAGCGGGAGCGTCGCTTCCAGCACGCCGTCGGGGAAACCGAGCCAGTGGAGGTCGGTGACCCCGACCACTGCGGCGGCCTTGGTCTGTTCCTCGCGGCGGATCGCCGGCAGCTCGGCTCGGCTGGTCCGAGCGTGCGCACCACCTGCGTCGCCGTCGGTGCACATGCAGTAGCTGACCTGGGTGCCTCGGTCGGTCCACGCCGCGACCGAGCCCGCGGCACCGAAGTCGACGTCGTCGGGATGCGCGGTGACCACCAGGATCCGCTCGACGATGGCCTGGTCGATGACGATCCCCTCGTTCACAGGCCCCTCGTGTTCATGGGCCAACGTTAAGGGTTCAGGCCGTACCGCGCCCGACCGTCCCGACGTTGACAGCGCTGAGGTGCCGATCCATCCCTGGTGCGGCGCCCTTCCCAAGCGAGCTCGTACCGCCGAGGCGGGTCGACCCAACCCCCAGCCTGCCCCGGCCCGCCCCGGCGGTACGGTCGAGCAGTGGCCCCGAGCCCCGATCCCCCGCTCTCGCCGTTTCGCGCTGCCGAGCTCCTCGAGCAGGCATTCGCCGGCGCGGCGCGCGCCGACGCGGCCCGCCGTCCGTCCGCCGATGAGCATGCTGGTCGACCGAGAGACGAAGCCAAGGTGCTGCGGGCATTCATCCGCGACGGGCGACTGCTGTCGATCCCGAGCTCGACGGCGAAACGCCTTGTGATCCTCGAATGGCTCGCCGAGCAGATCGAGCCCGGCAGGCGCTACAGCGAGCCGATGGTGAACCTCGTCCTCGGCCGGTACCACGCCGACACGGCGACGCTGCGCCGGTGTCTCGTCGACTCTGGCTTTCTCGACCGCGACCACGGGCGAATACTGGCGCAGCGGCGGGAGGGTGGAGGCATAGGCCCCAGACACTCCGGCGGCTACCTCTCGGCCGAAACACGCCGGCCCGGGAGATCACCCGGGCCGGCGTGCGCTGGAAGTGGGTTGTGGACTGCGGAGAACCGCAGCGGTCGGCGGGCGGGGAGCCACACCCGACCGTTGGCCATGGTCGCATGATCGAGCACGCGAGTGGTGGATTTCGCCGTGCGGCCGGCGGTCTGTTGCACTCGATCCAGGCCCATATCGGACCCCCATATCGGACCCCGATATCGGACCCCATATCGAACCCTGCGAGGCCCTTGACGGGTGGCAGGGATCGGCGCATGGTTGATCCAGCGGAGACGGAAGAGAACCCACCTGTGACTCGCATCCGGCGAGGGCACCACGTCGTGGGCCACCAAGACAGAGCCATCAAGGCAGACAATGGAGCCGAACCCGAAAAGGAGAGGCGATGGGTGAGGAGACTCCCCCGGGCCGGATGCGCGGCTCCGAGCGGTAGCAGCGCGCACGCACGCGTCGTCACACCGCAACGGCCGAGCAGCCGACGTCCCCGAACGCCGTGTTCGCCGCCGTTCCCGGTCGGAGCCGCTCCATCAGTACCAATTCGGTCGCAAACCGCCGCCCGGGCTCCGGCCCGGGCGGCTTCTCTTGTTCAATCGACGATCGTGCGCAGTCGCTCGAGGGTCTGTTGCTTCTGCGCCAGGTCGCCGATCAACACCAGCTGCAGGTGCGTCACGCCGCTCTCCGCGTATGCGGCGACCCGCTCCTTGATGTAGCCCTCGCTCCCGACGAGCGACGCCGCGCCCAGAAAGTCGCCGGGTATCGCCGCCGCGGCCTCGTCCTTCTTGCCGTCGAGATACAGGTCCTGGATCTGCTTCGCCTCCGACTCCCAGCCGTACGCGCTCATGATGTCGTTGTAGAAGTTCTTGCCGCGCGCCCCCATCCCTCCGACGTACAGCGCGGCCATCGGGCGCCCGAAGTCGTTGATCCGCGCGGCGACGTCCGAGTCGTCGGTGAAGAGCACCGGACCGCCGGCGATCGTCTGCAGCGGCCCGAGCGACGGATCTCGCTTCTTGCGCCCGGCCGCGAGCGCGTCACCCCACACGCGATCGGCCCGGTCGGGGACGTAGAAGATCGGGATCCACCCGTCGGCAAGCTCAGCGGTCGCCTCGACGCTCCTCCCCTTGAGGCTCGCGACCCAAATGGGGATCTGGTCTCGCACCGGGTGGTTGATCAACTTGAGCGGCTTGCCGAGGCCAGTGCCGCGGCCCGCGTCGAGCGGGATGTCGATCGCGGGTCCGTGATGGTCGACGACCTCTCGCCGCCATACCGAGCGGCAGATCTCGATGATCTCCTTCGTGCGTTGGAGCGGCTTGTCGTACGGAACGCCGTGAAACCCTTCGATCACCTGCGGCCCGCTCGCGCCGAGCCCGAGGTTCGCGCGACCACCCGAGACCGCATCGAGGCCGGCCGCGGTCATCGCGAGCAGCGTCGGAGTGCGGCTGTAGATGTTGACGATCGCGCTGCCGATCTCGAGGTGCTCGGTACGACCGGCGAGGTATCCCATCATCGACACCGCATCGAAGCTGTAGGCCTCGGCGACCCACACCCCGTCGAGCCCGGCCTTCTCGAGCTCGATCGCTTCGTCGGCGGCGGCCATCACGTCGCCGGAGTAGTTGAGCATCACGCTGAGCTTCATGACGCCCGACGGTAGCCGTGGACAGGACGCGCTGTCCCGTGAACTGGCTCGTGTCCCACTGAAGGGCGGCATGCCGCAAATCAGTGGGACATATCGGTGGAAGTCGGGAGGGTCGGTGGAAGTCGAGAGGGTCGGTGGAAGTCAGGGTGTCGCCGAGAGCAACGCTCGGCCCGCTTCGTCGAGGCGCGAGGTGTCGTCGAGCCGGGCGGCGACGGCCTCGACGAGCTCGGAGTCGTCGACCTCGACGCTCCGGCCTTGACCGGCGATCCGAGTGCGACCGTCCGGCATACGTTCGACGGTGAGGTCCGGTTTCGACTCGGCGAGCGCGAATCGCGAGACGCCGGCGCGCCACTCCGTACGCGACCGCCGTTCGCTCGCGTCGACCGGGACACCGACGTCGTCGGCATGGGTCGCGAGCTCGAGCGCGACATGGAACGCTTGCCAGCGCCCCGGGTAGTCGCCGATCGACGTGTCGATATTTCCTCCGTCGGCCGCGCGGAACCCCCGGCGAGTCTCGGCGTTGCGCGTCCGCCATTGCTCGAGCACCGACACGGTGTCGACGCCGTCGAACGTGCGGATCCCGTCGTCGTTCCATGCTTCGAGGCTGTCGAGCCCTTTCTCGGTGCCCGCCGCGAAGAACGCCTGCACCATCTTTTCAAGGCACGCGTGGTGGTACTCCTCGGACGACGCGAGGTGGCACAGGACGTCGCGGACCGACCAGCCCTCACACCGCGAGGGTTGCGCATAACCGAGGTCGTCGAGGGTGGCGAAGTGGGCGGCGAGGCGCGCCGCTTCGGCGTCGAGCAGGTCGTAAGGGTCGAGGCCGTGCAGGTGGTGGTCGTCGGTCATCGCCGCCGACCTTACGACTGCTTCATGCCCAGAGCGAGCGGAGGTCCTGCAGCCACGGCGGGTATTCCAACGGTGGGTCGGGCAGCGGCGTGGCGCCGCGCTCGCGGAGCACGCGCTCGAACGCCTCGGGGTCGTCGCCCCACGAACGCGGGTCGCCGAGCATCACCTCGAACAGCGTGCATCCGTCGTCGCCGGCGACCAGCGGGCCGAAGGCGGCACCAAACGGCAGCTCGATGTGGGTACCGGCCGGGCACGGCCGATCGCCGAGCAGGAGGTCACCCTCGATGACGAACACGATGTGTGGGCTGAAGTGGCCGTGGCGGCGCACGATCATCCCGGGGTCGTAGCGCGCGTACAACGATAGGTACTGCGGGTCGGGCGAGAACGCGAGCCACTTCTCCCACACGAACGCCTCCGACCCGTCGGCGTTCCGCTGCGCACGCACTGGCTGCCACGGCACGTCCGGGTCGTCGAGATGACGAACGATTGGCGCCTTCGCCGGATCGCGCGGGCTCGCAGGCTGCTCGGTCGTGTGGGTCACCGGCTCCCCTTCGGACGAACTTGGGTCACGTACCCGTATCCCGTACGGGTTTCTGACGCAAGTTCGCAGGGCGGCTCAGGAGCAGCCGCTCGTGGCGCCACAGCTCGTGCAGACGTGGCAGCTCCCCGCGCGCTGCATGATGTCGCCACAGGCAGGGCACAGCACGACCTCATGCTGGCGCACGGCGGCGCCGGTCGGCCTCGACGGCAGCGCGGCCGAGGGCGGTAGGTCGTCGGGCCCCAGATCGATGCTCGAGCTCGACGGCGTCGCCGCCTCCTCCACACCCGGCAGTGTCGGTTGCATGCGTTCCCCGACCGTCAGGATCCCCATCGCCTCGCGTTGCTCGTACGGCAGGTACTCGACCGCGAGCCGGCGGAAGATGTAATCGACGAGGCTGGTCGCGAACCGGATGTCGGGGTCGTCGGTCATGCCCGCTGGTTCGAAGCGCATGTTCGTGAACATCCGCACGAACGCCTCGAACGGCACGCCGTACTGCAAGCCGTGGCTCACCGAGATCGCGAACGCGTCCATGATGCCCGCGAGCGTGCTGCCCTGCTTCGCGACCTGGAGGAACAGCTCGCCCGGCCGGCCGTCGCCGTACTCGCCGACCGTGACGTAGCCGTGGCAGTCGGCAACACGGAACGAGAACGTCTTGGCGGTGCGCGTGCGCGGCAGCTTCTGGCGCACCGGCTCCTGCACGATCACGTGCTCGACGATCCGCTCGATCACCACCCCGCTCGCGTCCGCTCGCGCCCCTGGGCGCGTGTCCACCCCGCTCGCGTCCGCTCGCGCCCCAGGGCGCGTGTCCACCCCGCTCGCGTCCGCTCGCGCCCCTGGGCTTGGTTCGCCATGCGACGTGATACCTGCGGCCCTCTTCTGGGTTGCGAGCGGCTGGGCAACCTTGCAGTTGTCGCGGTAGAGCGCCACCGACTTCAGCCCGAGCTTCCACGCCGCCATATGGACGTCTTCGAAGTCATCCACGGTGGCATCTTCGGGAACGTTCACGGTCTTTGAAATCGAGCCGCTCACGAATGGTTGCGCGGCCGCCATCATCGTGACGTGACCCATGTGGTGGATCGGGTTGTCGCCCATCGAGCACGCGAACACCGGCAGGTGCTCGGGATCGAGGCCGGGCGCACCCACGATCGTCTTGTGCTCGTCGATGTAGCCCACGATCGCGCCGACCTGGTCGGGCGAGTAGCCAAGCTTGCGCAGCGCGCGCGGCACCGTCTGGTTGACGATGAACATGGTGCCCCCGCCGACGAGCTTCTTGGCCTTCGTCAGCGCGAGATCGGGCTCGATGCCGGTGGTGTCACAATCGAGCATGAACGAGATGGTGCCGGTTGGAGCGATGACGCTGGCCTGGCTGTTTCGAACCCCGGCACGCGTGCCGAGCTCGACCGCTTCGTCCCATGAACGTTGCGCGGCGCCGAGCAACGACGGCGGGACGAGCTCCTCGTCGATCTGCGACGCGTAGCTGCGGTGCAGCTCGAGCACGCCGTTCATGTACTGGGCGTTCTCCGCGTAGCCGGCGAAGGGCCCCATCCGCGCCGCGGTGCGGGCGCTGGTCGCGTACGCGTGGCCGGTCATCAACGACGTGAGCGCCGCCGCCCACGCCCGACCCTCGTTGCTGTCGTACGGCATGCCCTCCGCCATCAACAGCGCGCCCAGGTTCGTGTAGCCGAGACCGAGCTGGCGGAACCGCCTGCTCGTCTCCGCGATCGAAGGCGTCGGGTAGTCGGCGTTGCCGACGAGGATCTCCTGCGCGGTGAACACGACCTCGATCGTCTGCTTGTAGCCGTCGACGTCGAAGCTGCCGTCGTCGTTCAGGAACGTGAGCAGGTTGATCGACGCGAGGTTGCAGGCCGAGTTGTCGACGTGGAGGTATTCACTGCACGGATTGCTCGCGTTGATCCGTCCTTCTGCGTGCGCGGTGTGCCAGCGGTTGATCGTCGTGTCGAACTGGACACCCGGGTCGGCGCACTCCCACGACGACTCCGCGATCTGGCGCCACAATTCGCGGGCGCGCACCGTCTCGATGATGCTCCCGTCGGTGACCGCGCGGAGGTGCCAGTCGTCGTCGGCCTCGACCGCGCGCATGAAGTCGTCGGTGACGCGTACCGAGTTGTTGGCGTTCTGGTACTGGATCGAGTGGCTGTCCTTGCCGTCGAGGTCCATGTCGAACCCGGCTTCGCCGAGCGCCCGTGCCTTGCGCTCCTCGAGCGCCTTGCACCAGATGAACTCCTCGATGTCGGGGTGATCGGCGTTGAGGATCACCATCTTCGCGGCCCGACGGGTCTTTCCGCCCGAGTTGTGTGTGACGAGCCCCTGCACCAGGTACTCGTGAACGGCTTCGACCGTGAGATCGAACGTCGGTCCGTCGCCTGCAGGCTCGACGGCGACACTCGCGTAGAACGTGTCTCCCGACGTCAACGTGGCCAGCGATGTCGCGCCAAGTTCCTCGGGGAACCGCGCGACGAGCGCTCGCGCGCGCAGCAGGCTCATGCGCCTCGGCGTCGCATGTCGGCAGTACGGAGCGATCGCGCGCCGCAGCCGCTGATTCTGCGTGCCCAACCACACACGGTCGAGCTCGGCCTCGACGTGCGGGAGGAACCATTGCGTCTCGAAGGGGCTGGCCTGCTTCCGCTCCACCGCGGCGTCGAGCGCCGCCTGCTTACGGTCCGACGCGAAACCGACAAGCTTCGAGAAGCGCCACATTCCCTCGCCGCCGACGACCCGCACCGTGTACATCGGCAACGTTCCGAGCACAGAACGCCGATCGTCGATACGGCCGATGTACGACGGGATACCGCATGACGCGAGCAAGCGGTGCACGTCTCGCGCGAACTCCGCGCTCACTGTCGACAACCACGCATAGCCGTTCCCGACATGACCGTCAGCCTCAAACACGCCGGCGAGGAACGCTGCTCGGACGCTCGCCGGGGATGCCGCGACGAAACCCGGGACGCGCAGTGCGCGAGCACCCGCCTTGCGCAAGCCGTTCGCCTCGAGGAACCTGATGATCTGCGTGGACGCGAACCGAACCGATGCCGAGGAGTCGGCTCGCTCGGCACGACGGTGTACGTATGTGTGCAGCTCCGATCCGAACACGGCGCGCGTGAGTGCGACATAGCGAGCGACGAGCTCCTCGTCGCGATCGCCGATCTGAACGGAGATGTACGACGCCGACGGACGTCGTGTGATCGAGCCGTCGCCGTACACCCAACCCAGCCAGAGCGCGAACGGCTCGTCGAGCACCGTGGGGAGCGCGTAGCCGATCTCGTTGTAATGCGATGGTGCAACCGGAATGAGCGCCTGCGTCGAGCCAGACGGCTGACCGGACACGTCGAGCATCACATAGTCGTCGGGCTCGAGGTCGCCAGCTTGTTTCCATGCCACACCGAGGCGACCTCTCACGCGGAAGCGGTGCTCTGCCGTGCACAGCAGCTCGTCACCGAGCGACGTCCGGAGGCGAACCAAGGGACGCGTCCCGTTGTCGTGCACAGCCTCCGCTCGTTGGAAACCGAAGCGCGTCAGCACGCGGGTTCCAGGCTCAACATCACGAATGGCCACGACTCCGCGGTCGGTCGTGATCGGCGTGTCCGCGTGCAGACACTTGATGGTGCCTGCGCTCGCATCGGCGCCGCGCATGAAGCTCACCGGCCCGCTCGCGGTGCCGCCGCCCTTCAGCAACTCCTTCGACGAGCGGATCTTGCTCAAGTTGACGCCCGCTCCTGAGCCGCCCTTGAAGATGATCCCTTCCTCGCGGTACCAGTTGAGGATGTCGTCCATCGTGTCGTCGACCGAGAGAATGAAGCACGCGCTCGCTTGCTGGGGGACGTCCTTCACGCCGATGTTGAACCACACGGGTGAGTTGAAGGCGGCCCGCTGGTGCAAGAGGATGTGCTTGAGCTCGGCCCTGAACGTCTCGGTCTCGGCGCCGTCGACGAAGTAGCCGTCGCTGCGTCCCCAATCAGTGATCGTGTCGGCGACCCTGTCGATCACCTCGCGCAGCGACCACTCCCGCTCGGGTGTGCCGAGCGTTCCGCGGAAGTATTTCTGGGCGACGATGTTCGTGGCGTTGAGCGACCATGTCGTCGGGAACTCGACCCCGGGCTGGAAGAAGGCGTCGCCACCCTCGCGAAAGTTCTGGATCCGCGCGTCGCGCCGCTCCCACATGACGGTGTCGAAGGGGTGTTGGCCCGGCGTGGTGAAGTGCCGGCGGATGCCGATCGCGAGCTGCTGCGGCGTGGTCGCCATGTCGTGGAGTCCCCCCGGGTCCGAAGAAAGTGGCTGGTAACGGTGCATCCCTGGCTCGTGACCACAGAAAACTGTGGCGCTACCACAATATGTAGTGGTCGGCCCTCACCGGAGCGCGAGATGGAGGTGCATTACAGCACTCGAATTACAACCGTGTCAACAGCAGGGACCTCGCGACGGAGCAGGTCAGCGGGCGTTCGCGATGGTTCGCACTCGTGACTCTGTGCACAAGTGCAACTCCAGCCCCACGGGCGCGGGAGCCGGGCGGGCGTTCATCCCGCGCGTCCGGGCCCGTCCCTGCGTTTCGGAGCGGTGGTCTTCTCCAGGCGTTCGAGGCGGCGGAGCTCGCCCACCTCGCGCTCGAAGTCGGCGACGTCGTCGAAACCCTTGTACACCGAGGCGAACCGCAGGTACGCCACCTGGTCGAGGCTTCGCAACCGTGCGAGGACGGCCATGCCGACCTCGTCGCTGCGGACCTCAGGGCCCTGGGCACGCAGGTCTTCCTCGATCTCGACGACCAGCTCGGCCAGCACCTCTGCGTCGATCCTGTTCGAGACGGCCCGTTCGATGCCGGCCATGAGCTTGGCCGCGTCGAAGGCTTCCGCTGCGCCGGACCGCTTCTGCACGAGCAGGGGCAGCTCCTCGACGCGCTCATAGGTCGTGTAGCGACGCGAGCAGACGAGGCATTCGCGACGGCGGCGGATCGCGTTCGCCTCCTCGGCCGGCCGCGAATCGACCACCTTGTCGTCGTTCGCGGCGCAGAACGGGCAGCGCACGTGCGCACGGTAGCCCCTACTCCGGCACCCAGGTGATCGTCTCTCCGGGCACGAGCGTGTCGCTGTCGCGGGCGTCGCGCAGGAGGTCGACGACCTCGCGCGGGTCGCGATCCGGCGCCAGGGCCTCGGCGATGGACCACAGCGTGTCGCCCGGTTGCACGACATGGACCACATACGGCGAGCCGACCGGCGGGTGGCGCTCGGGGGTTGCGAGGGAGACACCCCCGAGCGCCGCACCCGCCTGCCGCGCCACTCCGAGCACGCTCAGCGCCAGCCCGACGGCAACGAACCGGCGCCGCCAGAACACGGCAGCGCTGGGACGGTGGCTTCGCCGGGAGGGCTGGGCATTGCGGCCCTGCGGAACCGAGCGGCTGGTGGTGGTGCGCGCGAAGGCCGGCGCGCGCCCGCTCGGTCCGGGGGTGGTGGCAGCGGTCATCTGGTGTCCATCAACTGGGTCCATCAACTTGTCCATCAACTGGGTCCATCAACAGGCGGCCGGCGGGGCTCCTTTGGAACACGCTGTCGTTGTACCTGTGGGCTGAGACAGTCACGGTGCGTGGTGGCTGACCTCGGTTCGTGCCAGAAGCTTTTCGTGACTGCTTCCGTTCCAGTCGAAATCCCCGTGCCTGAACGATGGCCGAACGCCCGTTCGGTGTCAAGGGAAATGTCGAACGGATGTTTGTCACGAACGCCTGTCCGTGTTAGCGTGTCTACATGGTCCCCCAACGAAACCGCACACCCGCCGTCGGCGCGCGCTCCGATCGCGCCGATCGCGCCAATCGTCACGGTGCACCGCTCACGGATCGCCAGCGCCAAGTCCTCGAGTTCGTCGACGCCGAGGTGCGCAGGCGCGGGTATCCGCCGTCGGTGCGCGAGATCGGTGAAGCGGTCGGGCTGTCGTCGCCCTCGACCGTCCACGCCCACCTCGCGGCGTTGCAGGACAAGGGATACCTCTGGCGCGACCCGACCAAGCCACGGGCCATCGAGCTGGGTTATGAGCCCCAGAGCGGGGCGGCTGTCGAACGTCGCCCTGCCCGCCACGTGCCCCTCGTTGGCGATGTGGCCGCGGGCACCGGCGTCCTCGCCGCCGAGAACATCGAAGAGACGCTGCCCGTCGCAGAGGACTTCTGCGGCGAGGGGGAGCTGTTCATGGTGCGCGTCCGCGGCGAGTCGATGATCGACGCCGGGATCCTCGACGGCGACTTCGTCGTCGCGAGGGTGCAGGGGACCGCCGACAACGGCGACGTCGTGGTCGCGGGGATTCCGGGCGAGGAGGCAACGGTCAAGACGTACCTTCGCCGCAACCGAAAGATCGTGCTCCGACCCGAGAACGCCGCGCTCGACGAGATGATCTTCGATCCCGGTGATGTGACGATCTTCGGACGGGTCGTCACGGTGATGCGTCGCCTCTAGGCCAGAAGACACAACGCCCAAACCAAACCTGCCGTCAGGCGCGGCCGGATCCCTGTCGATACCGCCAGGGTGAGGAGCAGGGTGAAGGCCAGGGTGAAGGCACGACGATGACCACCCTCGATCCGCGGGCGGGTGCCTGGGCGGTCGCGACGATCGGCGGGCGAGAGGTGTCGGGCGAGCTGGTCGGTTTCTCAGGGCGCATCGCCGTGGTCGCCTTCGACCGGGCACAACCGCTCGCGGTGGGCGACACGCTCCGCCTTCGCCTCGGCCTGGCCGGTGGTGAGGACGCGGCGGTGCTCGGGCGGGTCCTGCACGTGCTGATGCATCGCGACGGCCGGCCGGCTGCTGCGTTCATCCTGCCCGACGACATGGGCGATTCCCGTCGCGACGATGCCAGGGTTCCGTTCGAAGAGCGCGTCAACCTCATCGCGTGCGACGGCCGCGTCGGCGGTGACGCGCACCAGCGGGCGCGGGCCGTCGACCTGTCCACGAGCGGGATGTCGCTGGTGTCGGACAGGGAACTGCCACCGATGTCGACCGTGCTCCTGCGGTTCCTGCTGCCCAGGGTCAATGTCCCGCTGCAGTTCCGCGCGCAGGTGCGCTGGTGTCGACCGCAGGACAATCAGTACTTGTGCGGCGTCGTGTTCACCGGCCTGAAGGGAACGCAGCTGCGCGACATCGCGTCCGCCGTGCTCGAGATCTCCCGCGCAGCCGAGTGAGAACGGCGCCGGGGCTCAATCGATGCCGCAGAACGCGCCGAGGACCCTACGGCAGCGCTCGAGATCGCTTCGCTCGACGCGCTCGTCCTTCGTGTGCGCGACCGCGGGTTCGCCAGCCCCGTAGTTGAGCGCCGCGATGCCGCGGGCGGCGAAGCGAGCCACGTCGGTCCAGCCGAGTTTGGGTCGAACCGGAAGGTCGAGCGTGCCCACGAACTCCGCGACCAGCGGATCGCTGAGGTTCGGCGGCGCGCCAGGGGATGCGTTCAGCACCTCGGTCTCGTCGGCATCGTCGAGGAGCTCGAGCGTCTGGGTCACCGCGTCGGCCACCGTGAAGCACGGGGCGAACCGGCGGTTCAGAACGAAGGAGCATCGGTCGGGGACGACGTTGTTGGCGACGCCACCTTCGACGCGCACGAGCTGCAGCGCCTGGCGGAACTCGAGCCCGTCGACCTCCACGGCGACCGGCGAGAACGCGGCCACCCTAGCGAGCGCGGGTGCCGCCTTGGCGATCGCGTTCTGCCCCGTCCATGGGCGAGCACTGTGGGCGCGCTCACCGAGGTAACCCGCCCTCACGTGCACGGTGCCCTGGCAACCCGCCTCGACCCAGCCGCCGGTGGGCTCGCACAAGACCGCGAGGTCACCAGACAGCAAGGCCGGCATGGTCTCGAAGAGATGTCGCAACCCGTTGTGCTCGTCGGCGACCTCTTCGCCTTCGTACCAGAACAAGGTCATGTCGAAGCGGGCGTCGCGATGATCGACCGCCTCGGCGAGCGCGAGCAGCACGGCGAGGCTGCCTTTCATGTCGGCGGCGCCGAGACCGTGCAGCACGTCGCCGTCGCGTCGCGGACGCTGGTTGTCGTTCGGAGGCACGGTGTCGAGGTGGCCCCCGAACACGACTCGCCGATCGGCGCCGAACTGGGTCCTCGCGACGACATTGTTCCCGACGCGCCTGATCTCGAGGCGCGTTGTCCGGGCGCGAAGACGTCGCTCGATCGCGTCCGCGAGCGGCCCTTCGCCCGGCCACACGGATGGCACAGAGCACAACGCCTCGGTCAAGCCGTACAGGTCGTTCGAGTCGAGACCGACGATCGCGGTCAGGAGCGACTCGTCGACCTCGGTCACGTCGCGAGGCCGTGGTCGCGCAACGCCTCGTTCAGCTGCAACTTGTCGTGCTGTTCGCCCTCGCCGAGGTAGCGGAGGATCAGCGCGCACGGCAGCCCGAAGGAGCCGCCGGCGAAGTCCTTCATCCGTGTCCCCTGGACCACGATCGCCCGCTCCGGAACATCGCCGCGAGACACCTCGCGACCCGTCTCGGCCTCGATGACAGGCGTCGACTCGGCGAGAATGACACCGGCGCCGAGCTTTGCTCCCGCGCGCACACGGGCGCCGCCCACGATCATGCAACGGCTGCCGACGAACACGTCGTCCTCGATGACGACCGGTACCGCGCTCGGCGGCTCGAGGACACCGCCGATGCCCACACCGCCGGAAAGGTGGACTCGCTTGCCGATCTGGGCACAGCTCCCGACGGTTGCCCACGTGTCGACCATCGAACCATCGTCGACGTACGCGCCGATGTTCACATAGCTGGGCATCATCACGACGCCGTTGCCCAAGTACGCACCGAAGCGGGCACTCGCTCCGGGTACGACGCGTACGCCCGCAGCTCGATACCCCTTCTTGAGCGGGAGCTTGTCGACGTACTGGAACGGTCCTGCCTCGATGACCTGCATCTCCTGGTACCGGAACCAGAGCAACACCGCATGCTTTGCCCACTCGTGCACGACGACGCGATCGCTGGTCGGCTCGGCCACGCGCGCCTCGCCGCGATCCAGCATCCCAATCGCCTCGCGCACGGCGTCGTGCGCTCGGCTCCTCGGCAGTATGTCGTCGGCGGCATCGCCCGCCTCGAACAGCTTCGTGATCGTCGCGGCGAGATCGCTCACGTCATGCCTTTCATGTCGGCCAAGCGTTCCATCGCGAACCGAAGTCGGTCCGTGGGCTGCACGAGCGCGAGGCGTACGTGGCCGGCCCCGGCCTGGCCGTAGAGATCGCCCGGCGACACGAGCAGCCCGCCGCGAGCGAGGCGAGCCGCGAGCTCCCAGCCGTCGCCGGTCCCCGACGCTTCCCGCAGCCACAAGTAGAAGGGCGTCGGCCCACCGTCGTGCACGAGCCCGAGCGGGTCGAGCGCGCCGAGCACGAGCGCCCGCCGCTCCTCGTAGCGCGCCCGTTGGTCGTCGACGTGCGCGTCGTCGCCGAGCGCCGCCACCGCCGCCGCCTGCACGGGGGTGGGCGCCATGAACCCCCAGTGCTTGCGCGCCTCGATGAGGTACTTCACCAGGGCTGCATCACCCGCGTAAAAGCCGCAGCGCATCCCGGCGAGGTTCGATCGCTTCGACAGGCTGTGCACGGCGAGCGACCCCTCGCTACCGGCGGCCAAGATCGTCGCGGCCCGTGGGGCGAACTCGACGTAGCACTCGTCGCTCGCCACAACGACACCGTGCGCGCGCCCCCAGTCGGCGACCTTCATCAGGTGCGCGCCATCCGCCGCGCTGGCCGACGGGTTGCCGGGCTCGTTCATCCACAGGACGAGACCGCGCCGGGCGTCGGCGGGGTCGATCGCGTCGACGTCGAGGTGCCACTCGGCGTCGAGCGGAACCGGCACCGCCCTGAGCCCGGCAAGCGTCGCTCCCATCGCGTAGGTCGGATAGGCGATCGCCGGGTACAGCACGGTGTCGCGCGACGGATCGCGTCGGTGCAGCAGGTGCGGGAGGCCACCCACGAGTTCCTTCGTGCCGATGCAGATCCCGATCGATTCCGCCGGTATCCCGACGCCGAGACGGCGATCGATCCAGGCAGCCGCAGCCTCGCGGTACGCGACACTGCTCGCCGCGGTGGGGTACCCGGCGCTGGCCGTGGCCGCGTCTGCTGCCGCGCGCGCGACGAACTCGGGCACGGGGTCGCAAGGCGTCCCGATCGAGCAGTCGACGATCCCGCCGTCGACCATGTCCGCGAGCGCGGCCAGCGTCGCGAGCCGCTCATACGGATAGGGCGGCGGGACGAACGGCGCGGCGTGCACAGTGGCGTGCACGCTACTGCGCGACGAATTCGCGGAAGCGGCCGATGAGCGCGTCCGGGATGCGCGCTTGCACGCGGGCGGCGCGGTCATCGTGGACCTCGACGAGCACTTCGCCGTCGCGGTGCAACGCGGCCAGGACATCGCCGCGGTCGTAGGGGACGATGAGCTCGACAACCTTCGCAAGTGATCGGAGACGATCGCCGATGCGGGTCAAGAGCACGTCGATCCCCGCGCCCGTCGCGGCGGAGACGGCGACGGAGCCCGGATGTGCGAGCACGACCGCGCCGACGCCGGCGGCATCGACGAGATCGGTCTTGTTCCACACCAACAGCTCGGGCCGGTCCTGCGCGCCGATCTCGGCGAGTACGGCGTGAACAGCAGCGATCCGTGCGTCGAGGTCGGCCGTTGCCGCGTCGACGACGTGGAGCAACAGGTCGACTTCCGCCACTTCCTCCAACGTGGATCGGAACGCTTCGACCAGCTCGTGCGGCAGCCGTTGCACGAAGCCGACGGTGTCGGAGAGGAGGATCGTCTCGCCACCGGGGAGCGCGAGGCGCCGCGTCGTCGCGTCCAGCGTGGAGAACAACTGGTCCTCGACGAGCACGCTGGCATCGGTGAGACGGTTGAGCAACGTGCTCTTGCCCGCATTCGTGTACCCGACGACAGCGACCCGCGAGAAACCGCGGCGTACGCGGGCCTTGCGCTGTACCGCGCGATTCGCGGTGAGCTCGCGGAGGTCGCGCTCGAGCTTTTGCATCCGGCGCGCGATCTTGCGTCGGTCGACCTCGAGCTGGGTCTCGCCCGGGCCGCGCCGCGCGCCGATCCGGCCGCCTGCCTGCTGGCTGAGCTGCACCCCTCGTCCGCGCAACCGCGGGATGAGATATCGGAGCTGCGCAAGCTCCACCTGCACCATGCCTTCTTGACTCGTCGCATGCTGGGCGAAGATGTCGAGGATCAGGGCGACGCGGTCGACCACATCGCACTTGAAGACCTGTTCGAGGTTGCGCTGCTGCGCGGGGCTGAGCTCGTCGTCGAAGACGACGACGTCGACGTCGAGGGCATCGGCGACGGCCGCGAGCTCCGTTGCCTTGCCGCGACCGACGTAGGTCGCCGGGTCCGGTGTGGTGCGCCTCTGGAGATCGGAGTGGACCACGACCGCACCGGCGGTATCCGTGAGCAGCGCGAGCTCTCCGAGGCTGGCTTCGGCCGCCGAGAGATCGCCGCCGTTGACCGCGGTGGTGCCGACGAGCAGCGCGCGTTGTTGGACGACACCGAGGTCGACCTCGGTAGCGGTGAGGCGGCGCCGCTGCCGTCCGGCGTGACCGCGCCGGCTCAACGCAGCGAGGCGAGCAACCGCTCGCGGTCGATCTCGACGTCGAACACGTGCACGACCGGTCCGCCGAGGCACACCGTGTCGCCGAGCCTTACCTGCAGGACACCGCCGCGCACGTGCATCGTGAGGTCGTCGCCGACGAGGCCACGCCGGCGCATGACGGCGGCCGTGGCGCACACGCCGGTGCCACACGAAAGGGTTTCGCCGACCCCGCGCTCCCACACGCGCATGCGCGCTGTCGTCGCGTCTCGGACGGCGCCGAGCTCAACATTCGTGCGCTCGCGGAACCTCGGATCGTGTTCGAGGCGTGGCCCCAGCAATTCGAGCGCGACGGCATCGGGGTCGTCAACGAGGAAGACAAGGTGCGGGTTGCCGACATCGACGATGTCGCCGACTCGTGTGACTCCGTCGATGTCGGCCGTCATCGACCCCTCGAACGTCGCGCGTCCCATGTCGACGGTCGCGCCGACGACCGCGCCAGTCGCGTCGCGCCGCAGGGCGACGTCGCGCCGTCCGGCGCCGGTGGCAACGACCAGCCGGTCGCCGCGCACGAGCCCGTTCGCCGCCGCGACCCACGCCAGGCATCGGATGCCGTTGCCGCTCATCTCGGCGATCCCACCGTCGGCATTCTGCAGCAGCATCGAGCAGTCGTGGCCCTCGTTCCCCGCGCCGATCGTGATGAGGCCGTCGGCACCGATGCCTCGGTGGCGATCGCACAGCGCGGCGACCGTGACGGCGTCGAGAACGTCGTGCTGGTCCTCGGCGAGCCGGACGAGGAAGTCGTTGCCGGTGGCATGCAGCTTCGACAGCCTCACGACCGTCAGCCTACGACGGTCCCTCGCGAGAACTCCCGGCATTGCCGCCGTCGGGAGCTGCCAGCCACTCGATCACCGGCAGGGCGTCGAGCGCACGTATCCAGACGATGCGCCCGTCGCGCCGGAACCACATTCGCTGGCGGCGGGCGAAGCTCCGCGTGCGCCGCGCGATGAGATCGAACGCGGTCGCGAGATGGTCGGAGGCGCCGCCGAGCTCGAACGCATCGGCGATCTCCTTGTAGCCGATGGCCTGGCGCGCCGTACGCTCCCACGGCGCCCTGCGTAGAAGCCTGACCTCTTCGACCAGACCAGCCGTTCGCATGCACGCGATCCGTGTCTCGATCCGAGTCGCCACGTCGTCGCGCGATCGCCAGATCCCCAGGAGGCGCACCGGGAACGCCGTCGGCGCGTCGATCGCGCCGAACACGCCTGGCCCGAACGACGAGAACGGTCGATCGGTGATGCGGATGACCTCGAGGGCTCGCACGATCCGCCGCTGATTGTGTTCGCCGATGCGGGCGGCGGCGCGCGGGTCGAGGCGCTGCAATTCGTGCCATGCGCGCAGCAGTCCACCCGGCTCCCATGTCCGCGCTTCGAGCTCACCGCGCACGTCGAGGTCTTCGCCGGGAAGCTCGAACGCGTCGACGACAGCCTGTACGTAGAGACCCGTCCCGCCGACGAGCAGGGCTCGCTTGCCGCGCGCCTCGATGTCGGCGACGGCCGCCCGCGCGAGCTGCTGGGTCCGGGCGACCGACCATGGTTCGCAGGGTTCGGCGACGTCGATCAGATGATGCGGCACCGCGGCCCGCTCGGCCACAGTTGGTTTCGCGGTGCCGATGTCCATCCGGCGGTATACCTGCATCGCGTCGAGGGAGACGATCTCGAGGTCGTCGTGCCGCTGCGCGAGCTCGAGCGCCAGCGCGCTCTTGCCGGTCGCCGTCGGGCCGACGATCGCGACGTGGGTCGTCACACGACGTTGAACGCGAGACGCGTCCGCGGCGCTCGTGCACGCCGCACGACCTCGACCGGGTCGCCCCGCAACCAGTGGGGCGCGGCCTCCGTGACGCGTGCGCGCAACACATCGCCGGGCGCGCCGTCGGCACGGAGATGCAGCAGCTTGTTCTGCCGTGTACGGCCGGAGAGGACCGAAGGATCCTTTTTCGAAGGCCCTTCGACGAGGACCTCCTCGATCAGCCCGCGGCGAGCAGCGTGCTTCGCCAGCGCGATGCGCTCGACCGTATCGACCAGGCGACCCATCCGATGCGCGCACACGTCGTCGGGCACGAAGTCGCTCGTCATCGCGGCCGCCTCGGTGCCGGGGCGGGGTGAGAACACGAACGTGTACGCGCTGTCGTACTGGGCCGCCTCGACGACCGCGAGCGTGCGCTCGAAGTCGTCGTCGGTCTCGCCGGGGAACCCGACGATGATGTCGGTCGTCACGGCGAGGTCTCTGACTGCCGCGCGCGCCGCGGCCAGCCGGTCGAGATAGCGCTGCGCGGTGTACCCGCGGTGCATCCGCGCGAGCACGCGGTCGCTCCCCGACTGCAGCGGAAGGTGCAGATGCTCACAGACCGCTTCACACTCCGCCATCGCCGCGATCGTGTCGGCCCGAAGATCCTTGGGATGCGGGCTGGTGAAGCGAATCCGCTCGATGCCGTCGATCGCGTCGACCAAGCGGAGCAGGTCGGCGAACTGCGGGCGGTATTGGCCGGCACCGAGGTCGCGCCCGTAGGAGTTGACGTTCTGGCCGAGCAGCGTGACCTCGACCACGCCGTCACGTGCGAGCTCTTCGATCTCGTGGACGATGTCGCCGGTCCGCCGGCTCACCTCGGCACCGCGCACCGCCGGCACGATGCAGAACGCGCAGGTGTTGTCGCACCCGATCTGGATCGTGACCCACGCGGAGTGCGCGACCTCCCGCCGGGCCGGCAACGCGCTCGGGTACGCCTCGTGTTCCTCCAGGATCTCGATGACCGGCCCCGCGTGACGGCTGCGCTCGAGCAGGTCGGGCGCGTGCGCGATGTTGTGCGTTCCGAACACGACATCGACGTGGCCGGCTCGCTCGAGGATCAGGTCACGGTCCTTCTGCGCGAGGCAGCCGCCCACCGCGATCTGCAGCTCGGGCCGTTGCTGCTTGAGTACCTTGAGCCGGCCGAGATGGCCATACAGCTTGTGGTCGGCGTTCTCGCGGATGCAGCACGTGTTCAGGACGACGACGTCGGCGTCGTCGAGACCGTCGGCCTGGACCATCCCCTCCTCGGTCAGCAGACCCGCGATCCGCTCGGAGTCGTGTTCGTTCATCTGGCACCCATAGGTGCGGATCAGGAAGCGGCGCGGTCCCGGCATTCGGGTGACAGTCTAGGAATGGCGCCGTACGCCGGCTTCATGGTTCCGCCGGCGGGGCACGTACCCTGCTCGACTCGTGCACCTGAGCGCGCTCGAGCTGACCGCAGCGATCGCGGCTGTGCTCGTCGGTGCGAGCGTCCAGGGCTCGATCGGATTCGGGATGAACCTGGTCGTGGTGCCGGTGCTCGCGCTCCTTGAGCCGGCAGCGCTACCCGCGGTTGCCGTGCTGCTCGGCCTGCCACTGTCGATCACGATGGTCCGCCACGAGCACCATGCCGTCGACCGGCGCGGCGTGACGTGGATCTTCGTCGGACGGATCCCAGGGACGGTCGCGGGCGCATGGATCGTGACGGCGGTCTCGACCGCGGCGCTGTCGGTCGTGGTGGGGTTCGCGGTGCTGGCCGCCGTGGCGATGAGCGTGGTCGGGGGCGTGTACCTCGTGCGACGTCGCAACTGCGTGCTCGCCGGGGCTGCCGCGGGTGTGATGGGTACGGCCGCAGGGATCGGTGGGCCGCCCGTCGCGTTGCTCTACCAGCACCACGATGGGCCGGTGATCCGCTCGACGCTCGCGGCATCGTTCCTCGTCGGCACGATGCTCTCGAGCGCGACCCTCGCGGTCACCGGCTCGCTCGGCTGGGATCATGTGGGGCTCGCCGCCGCGCTCACCCCCGCCGCTCTCGTGGGCGCGGTGCTGAGCCGCGTAACGCACGGGATCGGCGGCGGCTGGCTGCACGCGGCGGTGCTCGCGTTCGCCGCGCTCTCCGCCATCGTCGCGATCGTGAACGGTCTGGTCTGAACCCGGGCCTGTCCACGGCGCGATCTGTTCGCCTCCCGACGCGCCGGCCCCTACTCCACCTCGACGTCGTCCTCGATGGTCTCGCTGCCCTCGGTGAGATCGGCGAGATCGGTGAGATCGACATCGCCGAGCCCCGACGCGACCCGGATCTTCTCGGAGATCTCGATCATCAGGTCGGGGCTCTCGCCGAGGAAGTTCTTCACGTTCTCGCGACCCTGGCCGAGCTGTTCGCCCTCGTAGGTGAACCACGCGCCCGACTTCTTGATGATGCCGAGGTCCACGCCGACGTCGAGGACCGAACCCTCGCGGCTGATGCCCTTGCCGTACATGATGTCGAACTCTGCTTGGCGGAAAGGCGCCGAACAGTTGTGGGCGACGACGCCGTCGACGACGAAGTTGTGCAGCTCGTCGACCTCGATGTCGAACACCTCGGCCAGCTGCGGCTCGGACACTGCGACGATCCGGTCGTACCACAGCTCGTCGGCCAGGATTTCCTGGAGAAAGGCGCTGTCGAGGGCGTCGGCGAGCCGCTCCACACGGTCGCGTCGCATGCGGCTGGTGCCGAGAACCTGACGCAGCCCCAGCTTCGGGTTTCCCGCGCCCTCACCGACGAGCTGGGCCGCGAGCGCCGGGGTGACGCCGGCATGGCCGAGGTACTCGAGGATCGCGTCCGTAACGGATCGAGGCAGATAGTTGGCCTGCGAGCCGCGGTGCTTCGCGAGCTCCGGGTCCGAGAGCGCTTCGGCCAACGCTCGCCCGCGCGGTCCCCACATCGGAACCGCCGCCGCGAAACGCTCGACGTTGTCGATCCCGGTGATCCGCACTTCCCAGCACGGCAGCTTCCCTTGGATCCGCCGGCCCTTCACGATGCTCGGCCGCTGCGAGCTGGGATCGCGACGGCGGATCGAGCTGACGATGCCGTACCGCAGCAACAGCCAATGGAGTTGCTGGGCGAGCTGCTGAGAGGTCGTCGAGTAGCCGACCCGCACCGCGCCGGTCTGCTCCCGGGAGACATGTCCGTCGGACTCGAGCAGCCCGAACAGCAGGTTCCCAATCACCTCAGCAGAGACATCGTCGGCGAACAGCCAACTCGGAATCGTCTTCTGCGGCGCGAGCTTGCCCCAGATGCCCGCGCGGCGCGCGAGATCGAGTACGCCGTTGCGTTCTCCTGCCCGATGCGACAACGCGGTCTCGATACCCCGGGTGCGCGCGTCACACCCAAGGTTGGCAGCAATCGCGATCACGTCGTCGCGGAGGGCCTCTTGCGTGTTGATGAAGGTGATCGGGGTCTTGCCACCCACATATCCATCGCCGATGAGGTAGCCGAGGAGCCGCGCCTCGTCGCCGGTGATTGGCTCGGCAGCACCGAACGAACCGAAGCGGCGCGGCCGCGCGAGCCGGTCGCCTGGCACCAGGGCGCCGGCCTCGACCCAACCCGTGTCGGTGAACACCTTGTGATCGGGTGTGACGCGGAGTGTCGTGCCACCGCTGAGTCGGAGCGTGATCACCTCGCGCTCGCCTTGCACGAACCGTTCGCCGATCGGGCGCGCGTGCAACACGCCCTGCTTGTCGGCCGCGACGATGTGCTCGGCCACACCGTCGAGCACGATCCGCTCGATCGGATGCGACTCACCGGTGCTCGGGTCGAACACCAACGAACCCGCGGCCACGCACTTGTTCTTCACGACCTTGACGCGAGCGCGGTTGCCGATCATCTCCGCGCCGTCCTTGATCGTCTCGACACGCCGGATGTCGAGCCGCACCGAGCTGTAGAACTTCAGCGCACGCCCTCCCGGGGTCGTCTCAGGTGAGTTGTGCACCATCACGCCGTCGGCGAAGTAGTTGTGCGTTCCCTCGACCTCGAGGTCGAAGCGGTGCATGGAGCGGGTCTTGGGCTTCACCTTGATGTCGACGATCGGCATCGGCACCAGCTCGTGGCGCATCGGTACGAACACGGGCTCCACTGCGAAGCGCCCGCGGTACCTCGGCAGGAGCTTGTACTGCATCGAAGGGTGCACGAACGGGGCGACCAACGCGTGCAGCTTGGTCGTCTCGTCCCTCGCGAACACGAGCACTGCTTTTCCGCCCCGCTCGATCAACTTCGGTCGGATGTCCCAGGTGTCGGCGAGGTACTCGGCCAGGCGGACCCGAGTGGTCGGCTCCATCGCTTGCACGCAGATGTCGGACCGGCCGCTGCCGTCTGCGGTGCGCCGTTGGAGACCTTTCGCTCGCAGCGAGAACGAGCCGTCGTCCATGTACCAGATCGCGAGCGACAGCGGCGTGAGGTGCTTCAGGTAGTCGCTCGAGAAGACCTTGCCCTCATCGCTGTACACCGCACGGCGCAGCTCGGCGAGCTCGGCCATCGACTGCACGTCGTGGAAGACGGCACCCGTTGCGTTGCTACTGCGGCTCACGGTGACGTTGGCGAACAGCGACGCCTTCCAGTCGCCGTACTCCACTTGCTTCGGGCCGTGCCCCCATCGCAAGCGAGCACCGTGCCCGGAGCGTGTCGGCGAAAGCGCCGAATCCCCCATGAGACCACCGAGCGCCACCTGCCACTGCAGGCCGGAGAGGTAGTGCGGCACCGACTGCATCAACCGATCGCCGACGAGCAGCTCGCCGGCTTCACGCCAGCCTCCGGGCGCTTGGATCAAGTGATTCGCTGTCGCCGCGAACTGTGCTCGCCCATTCCCACCTGGTCTGGCGACCGTGAACTGCAAGAACTCGTCGGCGACACCGTTGTCGTACCAGTTCGTGACCTTACGCGGCACGACCTCGCCCGACTCGGGGTCGTACGACAGGACTTCGACCGGCAGCTTCTGGTTGACGATCTTGCCGATCTTCTCCTGCGTCCCGTCGGCGAGCGTCACACGGGTCGCGTATGACAGGCATCCGAAAATCACACCGATTTTTTCGCGCAGCTGGTTGATGAAGACGCAGATCGTGCGGCTGCGGCTGAGGTTGCCGGTGAGCTTGCGCAGCGCCTGGCTCATGAGGCGTGCTTGCAGACCCATGTGCGAGTCGCCCATCTCGCCTTCGATCTCGGCGCGGGGCACGAGCGCGGCGACCGAGTCGATCACGAGCACGTCGAGCGCGCCGGAACGGATGAGCATGTCGGCGATCTCGAGCGCCTGCTCGCCGGTGTCGGGCTGGCTGATCAACAGCTCGTCGACGTTGACGCCGATCGCGTTCGCGTACACGGGATCCATCGCGTGCTCGGCGTCGATGTAGGCGCACACCCCGCCGTTGCGCTGCGCCTCGGCGACGACATGCATCGCCAGGGTGCTCTTGCCCGAGCTCTCGGGGCCGAAGATCTCCACCACCCTGCCGCGGGGCAGCCCGCCGATGCCGAGGGCGAGGTCGAGCGAGAGCGCGCCGGTGGAGATCGACTCCACCCCCACGTTCGTGTGCTCGCCGAGCTTCATGATCGAGCCCTTGCCGAACTGCTTGTCGATCTGGGCGAGCGCCATCTCCAGCGCCTTTTCGCGGTCCACGATCCTGTCTCCTCCTCGCCGGCCACCCGACGGTCGTTCGTCTATCCGTATCGCTCCTGTGGGCACTGTACGGAGGGGGTGGGACAACTCCCGTGGGTGTAATTCCCGGCGTGAGATTAGAGCGAACGAGTGTTCGAATCAAGGACCTGCGAGGAACTTCTCGCCGTCCAGCTCCAGCCGGCCGATCGCCCGCCTCGGATGTCCTTTCGGATCACCATGGTCGCGCTCGCTGCTCGAGGGGGAATCAGCCTCGTGGCGGGCGCTCGCCGCTCCGAGGCTCATCTCGCAGCGGGCGGTGTAGCAGAGGCAGTAGAGCGCCTGGGCGAGCACGGCGTGCCGTTCCTCCGCCGGAAAGGGCCCGCCCCTGGCGTGCTCGTAGCGCCCCAGGTACTCGACGGTCTCGGCCGGATCGGGCGCGATCGGGTCGTCGGCCTCGCCATGGCTCCGCCAGGTGGCGGCGGCGACACCGACGGCGATCGCCTCGGGCGCGAGCAGCAGGGAGTCCCAGTCGTACACGGCCCTGACACCGGTCGGGCCCATCCGCACGTTGCGCGCCGACCAGTCGCCATGGGCGACGACGGCCGGGGCGTCCACACGATCGAGCACGGCGAGCGCGCGATCCGCGAGCGCGTCGACGAAGGGGACGCGATCGTCGGCAAGCGAGAAGTCGAAGATCGGGCTGTGCGGTTCCGGATACCGACGACCGCTGGCGCGGCGCATCGGGTATCGCTCGAGTGCGTCGACGCCGTCGACCTCGCGCGCCAGCTCGACGACGCGCGCCAACCCCTCGGCCGACGCGGTCATCGCGCCGGCACCGAGATAGGGCTGCGGGTCGTCGAGCCAGCTGTCGGCCACCGCGAGCGTCGCGCCGAACGGCTGCGGATCGGTGAGCGGCATCGGGCACGGGAACCCGTTCGCCGCGAGGTGGGACTGCACGCGCCGGGCGGCGCGCAGAAAGGCTTCGTCAGCGCTCGATCGATGCGCCTTCACCACGACCGCACGCCCGTCGTCGAGCTCGACGCCGGCAACGGGCCCGACGGAGACGGCGAAGAACCGCGTGCGCGCGATCGACGACGCGAGGTTCACTCCACACCACCGGTTGAATCGAGTGGCCAACACGTCCGGGTCGTCGGTGCCGCAGATGCGTGCGATCGCGTTCTCCGGCCACTCGGCGATGAACGCAGCGATATGCGAGGCGAGATCGCTCATGACAGCGTGATCCTCGCATGCGCGCGGTACGACGGGCCGCCGCGGCCGAGCACGCTCTCGAACAGCACGATCTCCTCGACGCGCCACCTCGTCGTCGTGATGTGGTCTCCCGTGGTTGCGCTGACGTCGTGCGGCGTCCGGAACCGGGCGAGGGTCAGGTGCGGCCGAAATGGTCGCTCGTCGACGACGTCCAGCAGCCGGCAGACCGCCTCGGCGGTGACGACGAGCTGTTCACGCCCGGTGCGCACTCCGAGCCAGAGGACGCGCGCCGCGCGCGGACGCGGGAACGCGCCGATGCCGCCGAGGACGACGTCGAACGAGGCCGCGTCGAGACGGCCGAGCGCCGTCGCCGAGGCATCGAGGTCGACGCGATCGCCGAGGAACACGAGCGTCATGTGCCATTGCCGTCGGGCGGCCGGGCGCGCACCATCGAGGCGAAGGCGCGACTGTGCGAGCTCGACCTCGTCGAGGACCGCGCCGGGCGGGACGACCGCAATGAAGCCTCGGCTCACATCCCATTGTGCCAAGCTCGCCCGATGCCGCTGGCGCTCTTCGACCTCGACAACACGCTCGTCGACCGCGCGTCGTGCTTCCGGAGGTCGATCGAGGGCCTCGCACGCGACCATGGGCTCGATCCTGAGGTCGCCGTCCCCTTCGTGATCGAGGCGGACGCCGACGGCATGCGCGGCTGGGACGAGTGGATGGCAGACACCCGCGAGCGTTTCGGGCTCACCCATACGATCGAGCAGCTCAAGGCGGCACACCGCGTGCGCTACATCGCCGCGTTCGCCCCCGACGTGCGCGTCAGCGACGGGCTCGCCCGCCTCCGCACCGCCGGGTGGCGCATCGCGATCGTGACGAACGGCCCTCCCAGCCAGACCGAGAAGCTGCGCGCAGCCGAGCTGACGCACCTGATCGACGCCTGCGTCATCTCCGACGTCGCCGGCGTCCGCAAGCCCGATCCGGAGATCTTCCGCTTGGCCGCAGCCACCGCCGGTGGCTCACTCGAGGGCGCCTGGATGGTCGGCGACAGCGTGGAGGCCGACATCGCTGGCGCTGCGGCGTGCGGCATCGCGTCGATCTGGATCGATCGCGGGCGGAGGTGGACGGCTGACGGCTTCGCGCCGTCCTGCGTCGTGCCGCACGTCGTTGACGCCATCCAGGTGCTGCTCGCTGCGGAACTCCCCACAGGCTCATAGCACCGCGCCCGCAATGTCGCGGTCGTAGGGTCGCGGGCATGGAGTATCGAACCGAGCACGATTCTCTCGGGCCGGTACAAGTGCCCGCCGCCGCGCGTTGGGGACCTCAGACTCAGCGCGCCGTCGAGAACTTCCCGATCTCCGGTCAGCGCCTCGATCTGCAGGTCGTGCACGCGCTCGTGCGCATCAAGCGCGCTGCGGCAACGGCGAACGTGCGGCGCGGGCTGATCGACGCTCGCATCGCTCGGGCGATCGTCACCGCGGCCGACGCGGTGTTGAGCGGTGCCTACGACGACGAGTTCCCGATCGACGTGTTCCAGACGGGCTCGGGAACGTCGACGAACATGAACGTGAACGAGGTGCTCGCGCATCTCGCGACCGAACACCTCGGGAACCACTCGGTCCATCCGAACGACGACGTGAACGCGTCGCAATCTTCGAACGACACGTTCCCGAGCGCCGTGCAGCTTGCGGCCTCGCTCGCGCTCGAGGAAGCGCTGTTGCCTTCGTGGCGGCGATTGGCACGGGCGTTGCGTCGCAAACAGCGCGAGTTCGCCGGGGTCGTGAAGGCAGGTCGAACGCACCTCATGGACGCGGCCCCTGTCACATTGGGGCAAGAGTTCGGCGGGTACGCGTCGCAGGTCGACCAGGCAGCCGCGCGCGTCGAGGGACTCCGCGATCGCCTGGGGATGCTGCCCTTGGGCGGTACCGCCGTCGGAACGGGGTTGAACGCACCTGAGGGCTTCGCTCGCGCCGTGCTCCGCGCCCTCGCTGCTGAGACGGGCCTTCCGCTCCGCGAGGCGCGCGACCACTTCGCCGCGCAGGGCTCGCCCGACGTGCTCGTCGAGGTCTCAGCGCAGCTGCGCGGAGGCGCGCTCGCGCTCGTGAAGATCGCGAACGACCTGCGCCTCATGAACAGCGGCCCGCGCACAGGGCTCGCCGAGTTGCGCGTTCCCGAGCTGCAACCGGGCTCCTCGATCATGCCCGGCAAGGTCAATCCCGTGATCCCCGAGGCGGTCGTTCAGGTCGGCGCACAGGTGGTCGGCAACGACGCCGCGGTCGCATTCGCCGCGACACAGGGCGCGCTCGAGCTGCACACTGCATGGCCGGTGATCGCCCGCAACGTGCTCGAGTCGATTCGCTTGCTCGCGAACGTCGGCCGGCTGTTCGCGGATCGTTGCATCGACGGCATCGTCGCCGATGTCGAGCGGTGTGCCCAACACGCGGCGGCATCGCCACAGCTCGCGGCCGCGCTCAACCGCGAGCTCGGCTACGACACGGTCGCGAAGCTGGTCCAGGATTCGCTGAAGACCGGCCGGTCCGTCCGCGACCTCGTGGTGGAGCGCCGCCTCCTCCCGCGCAAGCGCGTCGACGAGCTCCTCGACCCGCGCCACCTGACTTGACCCCCATCCTGCGAACCCCCACCTCCGGAGTCAGCAGCCGCAGACGCAGAACTCGTTGCCGTCGGGGTCGGCGAGCGTGACCCAGCACATGCCGTGCTCTTCGATCGGGCCGGCAAGCTTGGTGGCACCAAGCGCGACGATCCGCTCGACCTCCGTAGCAAGGTCTTCGCCTGGTTCGAGGTCGAGGTCGACGTGCATGCGATTCTTGGCGACCTTCGGCTCCGACACCTGCTGCAGGATGAGCTTCGGGCCGTCGACCCCGTCCGGCGGGACGATCGACCTGTACTGGCCGGCCGTGCCGTACGCCACGTAGCGAAGCACCGCACACCAGAACTGCGCGGCGCGATCCTTGTCGGCACAATCAAGATCGATCGCGATCTTCACGGGTACCTCCGATTCGTGGGCGTCACGACGGCGCCAACGCGTCGAGGCGCTGGCGAAGAAGGTTCAGCAACGAGATCGTCGCGAACTGACGGATCCGTTCGCGATCGCCCGGCAGGCGCACCGACACCGCCTCGACGATCCCGCCCGGCAGCGCGATCCCGAAGCAGACCGTGCCGACGGCGCGCCCATCCTGCTCGGTCGGCCCCGCGACCCCGGTGACAGCGATCCCGACGTCGGACTGCAACAGGCGCCGCACGGCCTGGGCCATCTCCCGCACCGCCTCCTCCGAGACCACCGACTCTGCGAAGACGTCGAGCAGGTCGCGCTTCACGTCGGTCGCGTAGCTCACCACCGATCCCTTGAAGACCGCGCTCGCCCCGGGAACGTTGACGATACGGGCAGAGATCAAGCCACCGGTCACCGACTCGGCGGCCGCCAACGTCCACCCTCGCGCTTGCAGACGCGTCAGCACCGCGTGCTCCATCGTCTCCTCGTCGACGCCGAACACGAGGTTGCCGAGGATGTGTCGCAGCACCCGCTCCTCGCCCTCGACGAGCGCACGCGCCTCGGCTTCGGTCGCTCCCTTCGCCGTCACACGCACGATCAGACCTTCGATACCGCGCGCCAGGAACGCGATGGTCGGATTCCCCGCAGCCTCGAGAGCGTCCACGCGGTGCGCCACCATCTCCGCGAGTGCGCTCTCGCTGGTACCCCACGTCTTCAGCGACCTGCTCACGATCGCGCTCCGCTCGCCGGCGCGCGCCAACAGATCCGGGAGCACTTGCTCGGCGATCATCAACTGCATCTCGTACGGGACGCCGGGTACCGCATAGACGACCTTCCCGTTCCACGTGCACAGCAGGCCGGGCGCAGTGCCGATCGGGTTCGGAATCGCGCGCCCGCCTTCGGGGATGTCCGCCTGGCGCAGGTTGTTCTGCGGCATGTCGCGCAACCGCACCTTGAACATCGCGGCGATACTCTCGGCAAGATCGTGGTCGCGGACGAGTGGCACGCCCATCAACTCCGCGATCGCGTCGCGCGTCAGGTCGTCCTGGGTCGGCCCGAGACCGCCGCAGATGATCAGCGCGTCGGCACCACCCCGCTCGCTCCGCTCGCGCCCGGAGGGCTGGTCACCACCCCGCTCGCTCCGCTCGCGCCCGGAGGGCTGGTCACGCGTCAGCAGATCGCGGATCGCGGCGACGATGCGCGTCTGGTTGTCGCCCACCACCCTGTGCTCGAAGCTGTCGATCCCGTGTTCGGCGAGCTGCTCGCCGATCCAGGCCGAGTTGCTGTCGACGATCTGGCCGAGCAACAACTCCGTGCCGATCGCCAGAACCTCGCAGCGCATGGCCGGCGAGGCTAGGACTCTTGCCGTTGCCAGTCGATGTAGCCGTGGCGAAGGATCTGCAAGCCGGAGATCACGGTGAGCGCGGTCGCCAAGATCAGCACGCCCTGCTGGAGGCCGACAGCCTCCGCCGTCGGGGGCAGCAGCACGAAGCCGACCGCGCTGTACTGGACGAAAGCCTTGTACTTGCCGAGCCGCAGCGCGGGCAGCACGACGCCTCGCCGCCCCGCGATCGACCGGTAGGCCGAGACCCCGATCTCGCGCGATGCGATCACGACCGCGGGCCACCACCAGATGTCGCCGCGTTCGGCCAGCACGACGAGTCCGCCGAGCACGATCAGCTTGTCGGCGACCGGATCGAGGAATGCGCCCGAACGCGTCGCACCGTCGCGGCGTGCCAGCCAGCCGTCGATGCTGTCGGTGGCGGTCACGGCGAACCACAGCGCGACGGTCAGCCACGAGCTCCCGCGGTTGCTCATCAACGCGAGCGCCGGCGCGGCGACCACGATGCGCGCCAGGGTCACCGCGTTCGCCGGGGTCGCCAGCGCGGTCTGGCCGAATCGCTTGGCGCGCGACGTCGCCGGCGTCGCGGTCACGCGACCGCCTCGCGCCTACCGTCGACGCGCCCACCGTCGATCGGGTCAACCGCGAGCATCGCATCCAGGTCGGGACCTGCAGCGTCGACGATCGTCGCGGCGAGGATCGTGCCGGGCCGCGTGAACGTCGCGTCGACCACGCGGACCGCACCGTCGATCTCGGGCGCCTCTCGATACGTGCGTCCGACCGGCGTGCCGTCGTCGTCGAGCCCCTCGATGACCACGTCGACGCGCGCGCCGACGAGCGCGGCGCGGGCGGCGGCCGTGATCGGCTCCTGCGTGTCGGAGAGCTCCCGCAGGCGTTCTCGGACCGTTGGTTCCTCGATCTCGCCGTCGAGCTCGGCGGCGGCGGTGTGCTCTTCGCGGGAGTACCCGAAGAACCCGGCCCAATCGAGCCGCGCGGCGTTCAGGAACTCGAGGAGGGCCTCGTGATCTGCCTCGGTCTCCCCCGGGAAGCCGCTGATGAACGATGAGCGGAACGCCGAGCCCGGCGCCGCTGCACGGATCGACTCGACGAGCTCCAGGAAACGATCACCACTCCCCCACCGCTTCATGGTTCGAAGGAGGCCCGGCGCGGCATGCTGCAACGACAGGTCGAAATAGGGCACGACCGACTCGAGCTCGAGCATCGTCGTGACGAGCGGGTCGCGCACCTCCGACGGATAGAGATACAGCAGACGAAGCCATCGCAGTCCGTCGGCACGGAGATCGTCGAGCGCACGCAACAGCCCGGCGAGCGCATCGCACTCTCCTGCATCGCGTCCATACCACGCGAGATCCTGGGCGACCAACACGAGCTCTCCGACTCCGCCCGCGACCAGCGAGCGGCACTCGGCCACGATCGACTCGGCCGTTCGCGACCGCTGCTTGCCACGAAACGAAGGGATCGCGCAGAAGGCGCACGCACGATCGCAGCCCTCGGCGATCTTGACGTAGGCCCATGGCGCGGTAGGAGCCGGCCGTGGCAGCTCGAGAAGATCACGCACGCCGACCGGTGCCGCGCGCAGCACGACAGGCACAGCGAGCTGTCCGATCGACCCTTCCCCGGCGAAGCCGACGACCGCGTCGACCTCGGGCAGCTCACGCGCAAGATCCTGGCCGTAGCGTTCGGCCAGGCATCCCGTCACGACAAGCTTTGCCGTCGACGACTTCACCTCCGCCAACTCGAGCACGACATCGATCGATTCCTGGCGCGCCGCTTCGATGAACGCGCACGTGTTGACGACGATCAGGTCGGCATCGGCCGCGCCGGTGGCGGGGACGAGCCCATCCGCGAGCAGCGACGCCACGACCTTGTCGGAATCGACGGCGTTCTTCGGACAGCCGAGCGTCTCGACATGGAAACGCCGCGGGGTGGTGGCCATCGGTGGCAGTCTACGGTCGGGTCCGGCGGGGCGACCGCCGAGGTCGCCGATCGAACTGCGAGGAGAACGCCGTGGCGATGAGCCCGACGATGTGGTGTCCGAGTTGCGGTGCCGAGTACGTCGCGGGTTCGCTCACGTGCGCGGACTGCCGCGTCGCGCTCACGCGCGAACAACCGCCCGATCTCAGGGTCGGTCGACCCGGCGACGCAAGCGACGCGGGCGATCTCCTCGAGATGGGCGACTTCCCGAAGCTGCACGCACAGATCCTGCGGCGACGGCTGGAGTCGGCGAGCATCCCTGTCATGCTCGAACCCGTCGGCGACGGAACACACACGATCGTGGTACCAGCAGAACACGGTGAGTTCGCGTACGCCGTGATCAACGAGGTCGACGTCGACGACGAGGTTCCCGACACGTCACCCTTCGCTTACATGACACGCATCGAGGAGCACCTTGCGGCGGTCGTGGCACTCCTCGAGGAGTTGCGCACCCGGCTCGACGATCTGGAGGCAGAGGGCAAGGTCTGACGCTGCCCTCGCGGGCGGCTCAGCGCTTCGCGAGCAACGTCTCGAGCTCCTCCACGGTCATGAGCACCGTGCGGGCCTTGGAACCCTCGGACGGTCCCACCACCCCGCGGCGTTCGAGGAGATCCATGAGCCGGCCGGCACGAGCGAAGCCGACGCGCAGCTTGCGCTGAAGCATCGATGTACTGCCGAGCGCAGATCGCACGACGAGCTCCATCGCCTCCGCGAGCAAGTCGTCGCCTTCGTCGTCGCCACCACCACCGAGCGCACCGAGCGCGGGATCGTCGGTGCCTTGGACACCTTCGACGTAGAGCGGCTGGTCGGCCTGGCGCTGCCAGTGCGCGACGACCTTGCGCACGCATTCCTCGTCGACCCAGCTTCCCTGGATCCGTTCGCTGCGGCTCGTGCTCGCCGCGAGCAGGAGCATGTCGCCCTTGCCGACGAGCTTCTCTGCGCCCGGTTGGTCGAGGATGACCCGACTGTCGGCAAGGCTGCTCACCGCGAACGCGAGCCGGCTCGGGATGTTCGCCTTGATGACGCCGGTGATGATGTCGACGGACGGACGTTGGGTCGCGATCACCAGATGGAGACCGACGGCGCGCGCCATCTGCGCGAGTCGGCAGATGCTCGTCTCGACGTCGCGGGCCGCCACCATCATGAGGTCGGCCAGCTCGTCGACGACGATCACGATGAACGGCAAACGTTCGTAGTTCTTGCCGCCCAGCGGGTCTGGGATCTCGGCGGTCGGGAGGTCGCCGCGGTCGTACATCGCGTTGTAGCCCGTGATGTCGCGTACGCCGACTTCGGCGAGCAGGTCATAACGCAGTTCCATCTCGCGCACTGCCCAGTCGAGTGCGTTCGCGGCCTTCTTCGGGTGGATGACGACCTCGGTGAGCAGGTGCGGCACACCGTTGTACTGGCCGAGCTCGACACGCTTCGGGTCGACGAGGATCATCCGGACCTGATCGGGAGTGGTGCGCATCAGCAGCGATGTGACGATGCTGTTGATGCAGCTGGACTTCCCGGCGCCGGTCTGCCCCGCGATGAGCACGTGGGGGAAGGTCGCGAGGTTCGCCATCATCGCCCTGCCAGCGATGTCGCGACCCATGCCGACCTCGCAAGGATGTTTCGCCTTCTTCGCCTCGTCGCTCGCGAGGACATCGCCGAGCGTCACGAGAGGCCGCTGCTTGTTCGGAACCTCGACGCCGATCGCGCTGCGGCCGGGGATCGGAGCGAGGATCCGCACGTCGTGGCTCGCCATCGCGTAGGCGATCTCCTTGGTGAGCCCTGTGATCCGGTTCACCTTGACACCGGGCGCGAGCTCGAGCTCGTAGCGGGTGACCGTCGGGCCGACGGTCGCGCCGATCAAGCGCGCGTCGACGCCGAACTCGCGCATCGTCGCCTCGAGGATCTCGCCGCCCATGTCGACGAAACGCTGGTCGATCTGCCTGCCGCTGCCCCGCTTCAACACGTTCATCGGCGGCAGCTTCCACTCCGAGCGACGCGCACCGGGTGGCATCGCGAGCGCCAGCTGCGTGGCGTGCGCTGCGATCACCGCAACGGTGTCGCGATCACCTTCCTCGGCGTCCTCCTCTTCGTCGCCTTCCTCTTCTTCGTCGTCTGGTTCGTCGTCGACGAGATCGATCTCGCCCTCCTCCTCCTCTTCCTCTTCTTCGTCTTCTTCGTCTTCTTCGTCTTCTTCGTCTTGTTCCTCTTCCTCGTCTTCTTCGTCTTCTTCCTCTTCGAGGAGGTCGTCGACCGCCTCGTCACCCTCGACATCATCGTCGGCGAACTGGTCGAACAGCACGGCGCCCGAACGGCGCCGCGGCGGGCCGCCGTCGCGATCGGCCCCGCGCGAGAGCTCGAACAGCGCCCGAACCTGCACACCGCACCAACGTCCGCCGAACACCACCGCGCGCAGCACCTGACGCACGCGCAGGTTCGCCACCAACAGGACCCCGATCAGACCGACCGACGAGAGCACGATCACGCCCCCGACGACACCAGCGATCGCCGCGATCGATCCCCCGAACAGCGCCCCGAGGACACCGCCGGCCTCGCGCAGCGGCTGCAGCTCCGACGAGTCGGGACGGCCCTTGGCGACATGGAGGATGCCCACGGTGGCAAGGAGCACCAGCGCGATCCCGACCCCGACGCGTACGCCGTGCCGGGCTTCGTCGTCGTCGCCGCGCCGCCACAGGAGCGCGGCCGCCGCGGTCATGCAGGCGAGCGGGAGCAGGTAACGGCCGCGGCCCAGCACGGCACCGACACCTGTATCGATGCCCTCACCGAATGGTCCTGCCTTCGACGCGAAGACCCCGAGCGCTGCGAGCACACCGACGACGACGAGCGTGATCGCGGCGATGTCGATGCGGTGCTCGCCCAATTGCGACGCGAACGCAGCGCGGACACGCCCGGGCTCGCGCATGCCTCGTCGCCGACCACGCGATCGACCGGCCCGAGAGGAAGCCCGGGAGGAGGCCCGGCGCGCCGGGCGGCGCCGCGTGCTGGTTGCCATGGGCGCTCACGGTAACACTGGCCACAGCAGCCCCAAAGGACCACCGTCACCACAACGCAGGTGGAGAACCTCCGGTGGGCACTAGTCGATGTTGTCGCGTGCAAACCGGTCGAGCGAAGCAATGAGGCCGGCCTGGCCGAGGCGAACGGCAGTGGCTCGGGCCGAGGCCGCCAACTCGCCGGCTTCACGCCCGTCGCCCTTCAGCGCGAGCACACGCGCCAGCTCGTACTGCGAGCGGGCGAGCAGCGGCGGGGCCTTGATGCGCTCGTGCGCGACGACCGAACCGCGCAGGTGCTCCTCGGCGACGTCGAGCTTGCGCATCGCCCGGGCCAACACACCGAGCGTGCGCTCGACGCACGTCCACACCGCGTAGCCGTCGCCGAGCACGACGAAACGGTCAACGAACCCTGAAAGCTGCCCCCACAGTGCGGCTGCGAGCCCTGCGTCGTCGAGTACCGAGATGGTCTCGCCGAGCACGCCCATGCAGAACATCCAGTCCTGGTCGCGCGGGACTGCGGAGAAGTCGTTCGCGGCGACCCGCTCCGCCTCCTCGCGCGCCTCGTCGAGTCGCCCGGATTCGGCGAGCAGCACCGAGAGCCCCGCACGCCACGCCGCGACGTGTGGCAGCGAGTCCACGAAAATGCGACCGGCGTCCACCATCTCTGCTGTTCGTCCCTGCTCGACGCGCAGCACGCAGAGCACCCCTGCGAACGCTTGGACCGTGGGGAACAGCTCGGGCGCGACCGCAGCCGCTTCGCCGATACCGAGCTCGACGGCGTCGAACTCACCGCGGAAAAGTGCCATGCAGCTCCGCATCCCGAGAAACCACATGCGGTGGAGGGGATTGTTCGTACGCTCGGCCATCTCGCCGAGCCGTTCGATGGCACGTTCCGCGCGATGGATCGTGCCGTGCTCGAGGTACTGCGTCGCGAGCCTGCCGTGCGCGACCGCTCGGAGCGAAGCGTCGCCGGAACGGTCCGCCGCCTCCCTCATGGCGAGGGAGATCGCGGTGCGCTCCTCGAGCGTGTCGGGACGCCAGATGGTGCGCAGCCGAGCGTGGAGCGCCTCGGCGAGGACCCCGGGATCGCCGACCCGCTCCGCCATCGTCACGGCATCGGTCGCGTCGAAATCGATCTGCGCGCGGTCGCCGGACGGGTGCAGCTCCTCTGCGACGCGAGCCAGCAACCTCGCCCGGAGCGCGCTGTCACCCTCGGGAGTCCGCGCCAGGGCCTCACGCAGCAACGCAACGACGGGCTCGTTGGCGACGCCGTAGTCCGACCACAGCATCGTGACACCGAGGCCACTCGCGCCGACTGCGACACGGGCGAACCGCTCGCTCTCCGCGAGCGATCGGGCGAGGTCGACCGCGCGGAGGAAGGCATCCTTGCTGCCGCTCACGTCACCGGTGAGGTAGCGCGCCCGGCCGAGCGTCTCGAGGAGATCCACATGCTCGGCGACGGTCGCGTCCTCCGCGCGGGTGAGCAGCGCGAGCGCCGCCTCGGTGTGCGCGACCGCGCTCTCGTACGCGAGCACGTCCATCGCGTGCGCCGACGCGGCACGCCTGCATTCGATCGCCCGCCGAAGGCTGTGCTGGTCGCCGGCGCGTTCGTAGTGGTGCGCGAGCTCTGCGGCATGGGTCCGCCGGTAGAGGCTGCCGCTGCGTTCCAACGCCCGCGCCGCAGCGCGGTGCAGATTCGACCGGCGTGCCGACGAGACCGTGCCCAGAACTGCCTCGCGGATCAACGCGTGGGGGAACTCGTAGTGGCCGGGTCTCGCCGGAGACGGCACGAGGAGCCGAACTCGCTCGGCCTGTTCGAGTGCAACCTCCACGTCCCCGTCATCGACGCCGAGACACTCGCGGATCAAGCCCACCTCGAGCTCGCCGCCCAGAACGGCCGCGACGCCGAGCGCGGTGACAGTGTCGGGCGCGAGGCGCTCGATTCGCCCCGCGATCAGCTGGCGCGCCCGGCCAGGGACCGCGCTGTCGACGATGCGCGTGACATCGGCGTCGGCGCCTGCGAGCGCGTCGCTGCCGATCTCGGCGAGCAGCGACTCCACGAAGAACGGGTTGCCGCCGGTGCGCGCGCAGAGCGCGCCGACGAGCTCGGTGGAGGGCGCGCGCCCGCGATGCACGGACACGAGCTCGGCGACCGCGGGCTCGTCGAGACCGGCAAGACTGACCTGTTCGCACTCGCGGGCATCGAACAAGCCCATCACGCGCTCTGCGGACGCGTCGGTGTCGCGGTACGTCACCACGACGAGCAACGCGGCCGGCGCGACGCGCCGCCGCAGGTGGCGCAAGAACAGCAACGAGGGATCGTCGGCCCATTGCGCATCGTCGATGACCAAGAGCAGGGGCCGTTCGCGACACTGCGAGCGGATCGTGGCGGTCACGCTCTCGAACAGCTCGTGGCGCTCGGCCGACAGGTCGTCGGCATGGCCGAATGCTCCGAGTGCGTCGACGAGGACCTGGAAAGGTCGGCCGGTCGCCTCGCAGGCACGACCCCAGAGCGTGACACCGCCTTCGGCCGCGATGCGCCTCGCGAACTCCGCGGCCAGCTCGGTCTTGCCGATCCCCGGTTCGCCGCCGATCAGCACGCACTGGGGAGTCCCCGCGCACGCCACCCGCCACGCCTCGGTGAGCGTGCGCAACTCGTCGTCGCGCCCGACGAACGCTCGGCTCGTCGTCGCAACGGGGGACGGCGCCGGGCGTTCGCGCTGCCAGTCGAGCGCCGGGTCGTGCACGAGGATGTTGTGCTCGAGATCCCGCAGCGCACGACTGGGCTCGAGGCCGCGCTCGCTCCGCAACTGGCCGACGACCCGGTGGTACAGCCCGAGCGCTTCGACCTGACGGTCGCAGCGGTACAACGCGGTCATCGCCAGCGCAACGCGGTGCTCGCGGTGCGGCGCGGCGTCACATGCGACCTCCATCTCGGACATCAACTCGTGGTGGCGACCACACGCAAGGCCCGCCGAGAACCAATGATCGAGCGCGTCGGCACGCAACTCCTCGAGCCGCGTCGCTTCGGCAAGTGCCCATGACGCGCCGGCGTACTCGGCAAACGGCGGGCCATCCCAGAGGTCGAGAGCGCGCCCGAGGGTCGCGAAACGCACATCGGGATCGTCCACACACATCGCCTGGTCCACCAGGCTGGCGAAGATGCGCGCATCGAGATCTCCCTCGCGGAGCGAGATGGCGTAGCCCGTCGCGCTCGTCGCGAGCACCTGCCCCACCTCTCGTGGGGCGCGTCCGGGTTCGACGATCCGTCGCAGCCGGGCGACGTGCGCCTGAAGCGTGTTCGGGGCCCCTGGTGGCGGTGCCCCACTCCACAGGAGGTCGGCGAGACGCTCGAAGCCGACCTCGCGGGGTGCGGCCGACAGCAGGATGCCGAGCAGCGCCCGGATCTTGGCACCCCGGACCTCGGCCGCGACGCCGTTCCCGTCGACGACCCGCAGCGATCCCAGGATCCGGTATCGCATCCAGCCCAACCTTTCCGGCGCCAAGGCTACGGGCAGCGCGTGGCGCCTGTCAGCCACCTGTCAGTGACGGCCCGTACCTTGCGAGCGGGTCGAGCCGGAGGTGGCGTGATGCGACGGTTGGTGAACGGGAAGGGCGGCCGGCAGCGTCTCGCCGCCGTCGGAGGCGCGGCGCTGCTCGCGCTCGGCGGCGGGCTCGCCGCGCCGCGAGCGGCCTCTGCGGTCACCTGCACAATCACCGGCACGACGGGCAACGACATCCTGACCGGGACCGCCGGCATCGACACGATCTGCGGGCTCGGGGGCAACGACGTGCTGCAGGGGATGAACGGGAACGACATCCTCGACGGCGGATCGGGCGCCGACGTCCTGACGGGCGGCAACGGATTCGACACCACGACGTACGAAGACCGAACCGCGATCGTCGTCGCCGACATCGACGCAGTGGCCGACGACGGTCAGGTTGGCGAACTCGACAACATCGCGCTCGACGTCGAACGCATCGTCGGTGGCTCGGGTGCGGACGTCCTCGGCGGCTCCGCGACGAACAACACGCTCGACGGCGGACCCGGCAACGACACGCTCAACGGCAACGACGGGACCGACACGCTCAACGGCAACGACGGCGACGACACCCTCGACGGTGGACCCGGCGCCGACGTAGTTCGCGGCCAGCTCGGCTTGGACGTGGCGACGTACGCGCTGCGTACGGTCGGAGTAGTCGCGGACCCAGACGCGGTGGCTGACGACGGCGAGCCAGGCGAGGGCGACAACATCGCGTCCGACGTCGAGAACCTCCGCGGTGGCAACGGAGCCGACACCCTCACGGGGAACTTCCAGCCGAACCTGCTCGAAGGCGGCGCGGGCGCCGACACACTCAAGGGCGCCGGTGGCAACGACACGCTGGACGGTGGAACCGGTGCCGACTTCATGGATGGTGGGGCCGGCACCGACGTTGCGTCGTACGCGACGCGCACGGCCACGGTCATCGTCACGCTGAACTCGTTGGCCGACGACGGCGCGACAGGTGAGGGCGACGACGCGCGGACCGAGGCCATCCGTGGCGGCTCGAGCAACGACACGCTCGCCGGCAACGCGGGCGTCAACACGATCGAGGGAGGGGCCGGGAACGACTCCATCGACGGTCTCGACGGGAACGACACGGTGCGGGGCGATGCGGGAGCGGACACCCTGAATGGCGGGTTGGGCGACGACGTCATCGAGGGCGGTACGTCGAGCGACACGGCGACGTACGCCATGCGCGCCGGTCCGATCTTCGTCGACCTCAACACCGCCGGCGGTGAAGGGGAGGTCGGCGAGTCCGACACGATCGGCGCAGACGTCGAACAGGTCATCGGCACCACCGCGAATGACGAGATGGCGGCGGGCGCGCTCGGCATGACGCTGCGCGGCGGCGCAGGAAACGATCAACTTACGGGCGGTCCTGCGAACGACCAACTCTTCGGCGAGGCAGGAGTTGACACGCTGAGCGGCAACGGCGGCAACGACACACTGGACGGCGGCAGCGAGAACGACACACTCGACGGCGGTGCCGGCAACGACACGCTCTCCGGAGGTGACGGCGACGACTCGCTCACCGGAGGCACCGAGAACGACACCCTCACTGCGGGCAACGGCACGGACACGCTCGCAGGCGGCGACCACGACGACGCACTGGACGGCGGACTCGGCAGCGACGACATTCACGGCGGGCTCGGTACTGACGACGCGCGCTACTCGTCGCGCGCCGCCGCCGTCAGCCTTTCGCTCGATGGCACCCGCAACGATGGCGAAGCGGGTGAGAACGACCTCATCTTCGGTGATGTCGAGAAGTTGACGGGTGGGTTCGCGAACGACACTCTTGTTGGTGATTCCAAGGCGAATGTGCTCAACGGTTTCGGCGGCAACGACATGCTCGACGGCGGGCTCGGCGCCGACACGTTGAACGGCTCGTCCGGGACCGACACCGTGACGTACGCCTCGCGCGCGAGCCGCGTCATCGTCTCGATCGAGGGCGTGGCAAACGACGGTGAAACGAGCGAGGACGACGACGTGAGGACTGATGTCGAGAACGTCATCGGTACCGCGTTCAATGATCTCCTCACTGGCAACAGCAGCCCGAACACCCTCGTGGGCGGCGCCGGCGACGACGGCCTGTTCGGTCAGGACGGCGACGACACCCTCGACGGTGGCAGCGGGGACGACAACAACACGACCGCATTCGGCGGCCTCTACGGTGGCATCGGCAACGACACCATTCTCGGCGGCTCCGGGATCGACCGGCTCGAGGGCGACGAGGGCGACGACCTTCTCGACGGCGGGACCGGTGCCGACGACTTCCGTGGCGAGGTCGGAGCGGATCGTGCGAGCTACGCGACGCGCGTGTCGGCCGTCACCGTCACGCTCGACGACAACGCGAACGATGGCCAGAGCGGTGAGGGCGACAACATCCGCTCCGACGTCGAGCACGTCACGGGCGGCAACGGGTCGGACACGATCACGGGCAGCTCGGTCGCGAACGCACTCGACGGCGGGCCCGGCAGCGGCAACGACACGCTGCGTGGCAGCGACGAGTGCGACACGCTCACCGGCAACGACGGCAACGACAACCTCCAGGGCGGCGCCGACACCGACCCGTGCGGCGACGCGCTGTACGGCGGCAACGGCAACGACTCGCTCGACGGCGGCTCCGGCAGCGACGACTTCCTCGACGGCGGCCTTGGTCGCGACCTGCTCGAAGGTGGTTCAGGATCCAGCGACACCGCGAGTTGGTCGGGTCGCACGAGTGGCGTGACTGTCGACATCGACTTCGCGCTCGGGGACGACGGGGAGTCCGGCGAAGGCGATTCGACGTTCACCAGCGTGGAGAACCTCATCGGCGGGAACGGCAACGACAGCCTCAAGGGCGACAGCGGCATCAACAACCTCTACGGTGGCCCGGGCAATGACATCATCGACGCCGTCGGCGGCGGCCACAACGTCTGGGACCGCGTCATCGGCGAGGCCGGCGACGACACGCTGATCGGCGGCAGCGAACCCGACATCTTCAGCGGCGGTGACGGCAACGACCTCATCGACATGGGTGACTGTGGTGACTGCCAGTTCGGCCGCAACGCCTCGGCTGATGGTGGTCCGGGCAACGACGTGATCTTCGGCGGCGCCAAGGGCGACGCGATCAACGGCGGTGACGGCAACGACAGAATCGAGGGCCGCGCCGGCGACGACACGATCAACGGCGGGCCGGGGAACGACATGCTCGACGGCGACAGCGGCGGTGACACCTTCTACGGGGGCGACGGCGTCGACGAGGTCACGTACGCGTCGCGCACCGCGCCGGTGCACGCGAGTCCTGGAGCCACGGCCGACGACGGGGAGTCGGGCGAGAGCGACGCGATCAAGACCGACGTCGAGAACCTCACCGGCGGCAGCGGCAACGACTCGATCTGGGGCACCGATGCCGCCAACCGCCTCGACGGCAACGCGGGTGACGACACGTTCCGGCCGAGGAACGGCGACGACGTCGTCGTCGGCGACGACGGCAACGACCAGGTGCTGTCGCTCAGCGGATCCGCCGACGGCGCTGATTTCATCCTGCTCGGCGCAGGAACCGACACCATGTCGTACTCGACGCGCGCGTTCGGCCCAGGCGTGGCGGTCAGCCTCGACGACGCCGCGAACGACGGCGCCGCGGGCGAGGCAGACAACATCTTGACCGACGTCGAAAACATCACTGGCGGCAACGGCGCCGACATGCTGACCGGCGACGGCGATCGCAACGTGCTCGACGGCGGCAACGGCGCCGATGTCATCACGGGAGGACTGGGTTTCGACACGATGCGCGGCGGCAACGACGACGACACGCTCTACGCGTTCGACCGCGCGCGCGATGTCTCTGTCGATGGTGGGGCCGGCACCGACTCCGCGCGCGTCGACCTGTTCGACCCGAGGACGAGCATCGAGATCTTGCTCTGATCGATCAGAGAGCCATGACGTAGCCGCCGTCGACCGGGATCACCTGCCCGGTGATCCAGCTCGCGGACTCGCTCACCAGCAGCGCGATCAGCAGGGCCGGATCCTCGGGCCGACCTAGCCGCGGCACCGGGTACGGCTTGGCGAGCCGATCCTCGAGCGAGGGATCGCGTTCGACAGCGTCGGCGAGCGGGCCGGTCTTGATCGAGCCGAGCGCGACGCAGTTCACCGTGACGCCGTGCTTACCGACCTCTGCCGCCAACGCCCGCGAGAAACCCGCTGCCGCCGCTTTGGCGGAGCCGTAGATCGCCTGGAATCGCTCGCCCTTTCGCGCCGCATCGGAGATGATCGTCACGATCCGACCGAAGCCCGCGTCGAGCATGTCGCCGACGTATGCGTGGGTCACGTGCAACACCGAGCCGTAGTTCAGCCACACCATCTGATCCCAGTCGGTCGGCTGCGTATCGACGAACCGCTTGAGCTCGAACCCGCCCGTCGGGATCCCGACGTTGTTCACCAGTATGTCGACGGGCCCAGTCTCCGCGCGCATCCGCAACACCTTCACGGGGCTGGTGACATCGGCCTTCACGGGGCGCGCCGAGCCGGGGCCGAGCTCGCTCAACTCGGCAGCGGTGCTCGCAGCGCGCGCCTCGCTGATGTCGTTCACCCACACGGTCGCGCCGGCGCGTACGAAGGCGCCGCAGATCCGTTGACCGACACCGTTGCCGCCACCGGTCACCAGCGCCGACCGTCCGCTGAGATCGATCTCCAGCGCCACGCTACGCCTCGTGCTTGTCGCGTCGGCTCCGCAAGCTACGCCTCGAGTACAACAGGGACGATGATCGGATAACGGCGGGTGCGTTCCTGGATGAACTTCTTGAGCGCGCTGCGCGCGTGGCGACGCATCGTGTCGGAGTCGATCGCACCCTCGCGAGCCGCGTCGGCGAGTGACGCCGCGACACGCTGCTTGGCCTCACCGAGCAGATCCTCGGCTTCGGGGGCGTACACCCATCCGCGGGTCACGATCTCGGGCTCGTGCAACAACGCGCCGGTCTGTGCATCGATCGTCACGATCACGACGACCACGCCTTCCTCCGCCAACGTCCGTCGATCCCGCAAGACACCGCCGCCGACATCGCCCACGATCCCGTCGACGTAGGTGTAACCCGCGGGTACAGCGCGGCGCTCGACCTCGAGCCCGTGGTCCTCGACGGTGACGACGTCGCCGTCCTCACAGATCAGCACTCGATCGGCTGGAACGCCGACATCCTGCGCGAGACGCGCGTGATGCACCATGTGCCGGTACTCGCCGTGGACGGGCACGAACCACTCGGGCCGCAACATGGCAAGCACGAACTTGAGCTCTTCCTGGCTCGCGTGCCCCGAAACGTGCACCGGCGCGATCGCGTCGTGCACGACCTCCGCTCCCGCACGGTGAAGCTGATCGATCACCCGATTCACGTTGACCTCGTTGCCGGGAATCGCGTGCGCCGACAACACGACCACGTCGTCGTCGGAGACCTTGACGAACTTGTGCTCGTGGGCGGCCATCAGGCTGAGCGCGCTCATCGGTTCACCCTGCGAACCGGTGCAGATCACACAGACCTCTCCCGGCGCCAGACGTGGCGTCTCGTCGATGTCGACGACGGCCGACACCGGTACGTCGAGCAACCCGAGCTCCCGAGCCTGCGCGACGTTGTGCTCCATTGATCGGCCGAGGAACGCGACCTTGCGTCCCTCCGCGATCGCAGCCCACGCCACCTGCTGGATCCGGTGGATGTGCGATGCGAAGCACGCGACGATGATCCTCTTCGCCGGGTGCTCTCTCACCAGCGAACGCATCGCGTCACCGACCGTTCGCTCGCTCGGCGTGAAGCCGGGGCGTTCGGCGTTGGTGCTGTCGCTGAGGAGGAGCCGAACGCCGTCGCGGCGCGCGACCTCGCCGAGGCTGGCGAGATCGGTCGAGCGCCCGTCGACCGGCGTGAGGTCGAGCTTGAAGTCGCCCGTGTGGACGATCGTGCCCTGCGGAGTGCGCAGCACGGTGGCAAAGCCGTGCGGTACCGAGTGGCTCACGGGGATGAACTGCACGTCGAACGGGCCGATCGACCGGCGTTCGCCGTCGCGCACCGTCACGAGCTCGGTGCGGTCGAGCACGCCAGCCTCTTCGATGCGTCGGCGGGCGAGCGCCAGGCTCAACGCGGATCCGAAGATCGGTGCGGTCACGTCGCGCAGCAGGAACGGCAGGCCGCCGGCGTGGTCCTCGTGCGCGTGGGTGAGGACGATGCCCTCGACGTCGTCCGCCCGCTCCCGCAAGTAGGTGAAGTCGGGCAGCACGAGATCGACGCCCGGCATGTCGGCCTCGGGGAACATGAGGCCGCAGTCGATCAGCAGGATGCGACCGTCGATCTCGATGCAGGCGCAGTTGCGTCCGATCTCACCGAGGCCCCCGAGAAACACGATCCTGACAGCGGCGGCCACGATCGATGACCGTACCAGGACATTCCGCGGTCGAGCGCTCTCGGATCACGCCTTCCCTCGCGTACCTGCGTGAGGAGCGCGCCACCAGGGTGCGCGTGTTCACGCAGGTTTGCTTCCTGCAGGGCAGGTTTCAGGCGGACACGGCCGCGCGGTCGGCGGCAACCGCGTCGAGCTGCGCGTACTCCTCACCCGTGTCGACCCAATCCTCGAACTGGATCACGCCGAGCTCGGTGAACTTCTCCCGCAGCCATCCGCTGCCCGCGTCGAGCAGACCCAGCTTCTTGCAGTTGGGAACGATCTTCGAGAACAGCAGCGCCTGGAACATCGGACGGCCTTCGTCCTGGAGCACGAGCTGCAGTGCCTCCTTGACGTTGACGCCCATCCGATCCCAGACCTCCTGCTGCAAGAACCTGTCGCGCATGCGGACCGCCGCTTCGAACGCGAACTCCTGGCGCTCGCGGATCTCGACGTCCGTCAGCTGCTGGTAGTACTCCTTCAACGAGAGCACGCCGAACGCAACATGGCGGGCTTCGTCGCTCATCACGTAACGCAACAGCTTCTTCAGGAGGGGTTCGGTCGTCATCTGGTGCATGAAGCCGAACGCGGCGAGGGCAAGGCCCTCGACCATGATCTGCATGCCCAGATAGGTCATGTCCCAGCGCGGGTCAGCGATGATGTCGTCGAGCAGCATCCGCAGGTGCGCGTTGATCGGATAGTGCCCGTTCATCTTCTCGTTGAGGTATCGCGCGAACACCTCGACGTGCCGGGCCTCGTCCATCACCTGCGTCGCGGCGTAGTACTTCGCGTCGATCCACGGCACGGTCTCGACGATGCGGGCCGTGCAGATGAGGGCGCCCTGCTCGCCGTGCATGAACTGCGACATCGTCCAGTTGTTGCCCTCGATGGCGAGCTGGATCCACTCCTTCTCGCTCCACTTGGCGAACTGTGTACCGGCGAGATCGACGTTGCCGAAGAACGACGTGCCGTCGGGGTTGTTCTGCGCCATGTTGGCGAGCACGACCTTCTCGATGTCGACGTCGGTCGACCAGTCGAGGTCGGTCGAGGCGTTCCACTGGCTCGTCTTGGCCTTCTCGTAGAGCTTCACGAGCGGTTCGCGGCTCTGTTCGTAGTCCCACGTGAAGATCGCGTCGGGGTTGCTCTGCACCGCGTGCACCACGGCGTCGACGTCGGTGTTGCTGACCGCGAGGATTGCCTCGAGGTCGTCGAGGTCCTCCCGACCGATGAGCCGCTGGTAGTCGAGTGCGCCGGTCGCCGGGTTGCCAGTCGCCAGGTCATGGGTCGTCATGAGGATTGCCTTTCGAGAGCGGGCTCGCGCACGAACCCCGGGACGATGTACCGCTCGACCATCCGACCCGCGATTTCGGGGTCGGTGATCGGCGCCTGGGGCGCAGGGCTGGAGAGGTGGGAGACGACGATCCGTACGAGCAACTCCGCGAGCCGCTCGGCGGTTCGGTCGGAGTCGACGAAGCGGCGCAGGTGCGTCGCGACCAGGAGACGCGCGCGGCGGTGCAGCTCGGCCGAACCGTCGAAGCTCAGGGCGGGGAGCAGCACCGTGGGCTCGACCGCGAGCACCGTGGCCAGGGCCGGGTGGTCGAGGAGCGCCTCGGCACCGGCCACGACAAGGGCGGTGCACGCCCCGGCGAGGTTGTCGACGTCGGTGACAACGCCAGCCAGCTCCATGTCGAGGCGGGAGATCTCGCGCTCGACGAGGGCGTCCAGCAGGGGCTGCTTGCCGGCGAAGTGCCGGTACAGCGTGGCCCGAGAGCAGCCGGCTTCGCGGGCGACGTCGTCGACGGTCGTCTTCGAGAGACCGACCCGCGCGACACAGTCACGAGCCGCGTCGAGAATGCGAGCCGCCGATGAGGTCACGATGAGACACTAAGGCGATGAGTGTCTCATGGTCAACGTGTCACACGTCACTCGGTGCTTGCAATCGCAAGCACCCGTGATCACCCGGCCAGGATCCCGCCCAGCAGCTCGCGTTCGACGAGGTCCCTCCGCTCGGCCGGGTTGTCGAGATCGGCCCAGCCGGGCCCGCCGATGTAGGAGAGGATGAGCCGCGCGAGGTGATCGGCGGCGTCGTCGACGTCGACACCGGCTCGAAGCCGGCCCGCGGCGCGCTCCCGTTCGAGGGAGGGATGCAGGTAGTCGGCGATGAACGGGAGCGTCTTGGTCGACTCGGTCGTCAACAATCCCAACAACCGCTCGGGCTCGGTCTGCAGGATCCGCTGCAACAACTCGTGCTCCACGAGCGCGCGCCGCGCGAAGGCGAGGCCGTCGTCGAGGAGGTGGATCAGATCCGGGGCGTCGCGCACGTGATCGGCGAGCCGCACGAAGAACTCCGCGACCTGCCACCCGACCGCCTCGTGCAGGAGCTCCTCGCGGCCGCCGGGAAAGTGCCTGTAGATCGTCGCCCGGGAGAGCCCGGACTCCTTCACGACGTCTTCGACCGTCGTCTTGGCCATCCCGAAGCGGGCGATGCAGGCGTAGGTGGCACGAACGACTTGATCCCGCACGCTGATCGGATCGCTCGGCCCAGGGGCTGCGGACACGGACATCGCCCCCATTGTGCCGCACTTCTAGGATCACGCCGTGAGCGCGCACGACGAGTGGGTTCGGCGCGACGCAGCGGTGGTCTGGCACGGGTTCACCCAGATGGCGGCCTATGCGGCGAATCACCCTGTGATCGTCGAGCGCGCCGAGGGGCACGAGGTCATCGACGTCGACGGGCGGCGCTACCTCGACGCGATCTCCTCGCTGTGGGTGACCACGCTGGGGCACAGGGTCCGCGAGCTCGACGACGCGATCCGCCGCCAGCTCGACCGCGTCGCGCACACGACGCTGCTCGGCAACGGCAACCGCGCGGTCATCGAGCTCTCGGAGGCGCTGGCGCGCGTCGTACCCGTTGACGGACCGCACTTCGTCTACGCGTCCGACGGTGCCGCCGCAGTCGAACAGGCGCTGAAGATCGCGTTCCAGTTCTGGACGAACCAGGGGGTCGAGGGGCGCACCGGCTACCTCGCCTTCGGCGGCGCGTATCACGGCGACACCGTCGGCGGGATCTCGGTCGGCGCGGGAGGATTCGGCACCGACGTGTTCGATCCCCTGCGCTTCCCCGTCGTGCGCGCGCCGGCATTCTCGGATCCGGCGTGCTTCGAGGTGGCGGGCGCGCTCGTGGCGAAGCACGCGCACACACTCGCAGCGGCAATCATCGAACCGCTGGTACAGGGCGCGGCCGGCATGCAGCTGTGCTCGCCCGCCGATCTAGCCCGCTTTGCCCGTACGTGCCGTGACCACGACCTGCTGCTCATCGCCGACGAGGTCGCGGTCGGCTTCGGTCGGACGGGCACGATGTTCGCGTGCGAGCAGGCAGAGGTACGTCCCGACCTGCTCTGCCTCGGCAAGGGGCTCACCGGCGGTTACCTGCCCATGGCGGCCACCGCCGCGTCGCAACGGGTCTACGAAGCGTTTCTCGGCGACGATCTCGGCGACAAGACGCTCTACCACGGACACAGCTACGGCGGCAACGCGCTCGCCGCCGCCGTCGCGCTACGGCACCTGGAGCTGCTCGATGAGCAGGACGTGCTCGCGAACGTACGGGCGCGCGGCGACGAGCTCGGCGCGCTGCTCGCCGCTCGGGTCGCGAAGCTCCCGGGTGTACGAGAGGTCCGCCGCTGCGGGCTGATGACCGGCATCGAGCTCGCGCCGCCCACCGAAGGCCTGCGATGGGGGCGGCGCGTGACCGCCGCGATGGTCGAGCAAGGTGTGCTGGTACGCCCGTTGGGCGATGTCGTCGTGTTGATGCCGCCGCTCACCGTGACGACCGGCGAGCTGGCGCGCATCGTCGACGCGCTCGACGCGGCCATCACGGCGGTGTGCTCGTGAACGGGGCGCCGCGCCAGGATGGAAGCGAACGCAGCGATCGCTGGGAGCGCTGGTCGAGCGACGAGACCGAGCGAGTCCGCCGTTCCGGGCAGTGGCGGGCGCCCCGAGCGCTTGCAACCGGCACCCCCGACACGAAGCTGGACGACGGCACAGCTGTGGTGTCGTTCGCGTCGAACGACTATCTGGGTCTCTCGCAGCACCCGGCCGTGATCGCGGCGGCGCACGACGCGCTCGAACGGTGGGGCGCCGGCAGCGGTTCGGCGCGCCTCATCGTCGGCGCGCGCCCGATCCACGCGGAGCTCGAGGCCGAGCTGGCGAGCTGGAAGGGGGAAGCCGCCGGGGTCCTCTTCCCCACCGGCTTCGCCGCGAACCTCGGCGTGCTCAGCGTGCTCGCGGGTAGCGGCACGCTCGTGTGTAGCGACGAGTTGAACCACGCGTCGATCATCGACGGCTGCCGCCTCGCCACCGGACAGACCGCGGTCTATCGCCATGGCGACCTCGACGAGGTCGCGACCCTGCTCGGGAACGCGGGCGCGCGGCGGGTGATCGTCGTCACCGACACCGTGTTCTCCATGGACGGCGATGCCGCCGACGTCGAAGCCCTCGCAGAGTTGTGCGCGCGTCACGACGCGTTGTTGCTGCTCGACGAAGCGCATGCCGTGCTCGGGCCCGCGCCGAAGGCCGAAGTTCTCGCCGAATGCGCACACGTTCGGGTGGGCACGCTGAGCAAGACGCTGGGTTCGGTCGGTGGATTCGTCGCCGCGAGCCGAGACCTTGCGGACCTGATCGTGAACCGGGCGCGGCCCTACATCTTCACGACCGCGTCGACACCGGCCGATTCGGGCGCCGCGCTCGCCGCGCTGCGGTTGCTGCGTTCCCCCGAAGGCGCTGCGTTGATCGCCCGGCTGCGATCACACGTCGATCGAGTGGCAGGCGCGGCACACCCGAGCCCGATCGTGCCCGTCCTCTGCGGCGACGAGACCGCGGCGCTCACCGCGGCAGCTCGACTCCTCGACCGCGGGCTGCTCGTGCCTGCGATCCGGCCGCCGACCGTTCCGCCCGGCACCGCTCGGTTGCGCGTCACGCTCTCCGCCGCGCACACCGACGAGCAGGTCGACCGGCTGCTCGCGGCGCTCGCGTCGTTGCCGTGATCGCGCTCGTCACCGGAACCGGGACGGCGGTCGGCAAGACGTGGTTCACGGCCCGCGCGATCGAGTCGCTCGCCGCAGAGGGTGTGCGCGCCGCGGCCCGCAAGCCCGCGCAGAGCTTCGCCCCGGGAGACGGTGCCCCCACCGACGCCGACGTGCTCGGCGCGGCGAGCGGCGAAGATCCCGGATCCGTGTGCCCGGCGCACCGCTGGTATCCCGTTGGGATGGCGCCTCCGATGGCGGCCGAGGTGCTCGCCCGCGAGGCGTTCACGATCGCAGAGCTCGTCGCGGAGCTCGCACCCTCGGACCGGGCGTGCACCTTCGTCGAGAGCGCGGGCGGGGTGCGGTCGCCGCTCGCGTCCGACGGCGACACGGTCGATCTCTGTCGCGCGCTCGCACCCGACATCGTCGTGCTCGTCGCCGACGCAGGGCTGGGCATGATCAATGCGGTGCGGCTCTCGGTCGCTGCACTCCCAGGTCACGACCTGGTCGTCGCGCTGAACCGCTACGACGACACCAACGAGCTCCACCGCGCCAACGCGACATGGCTCCGAGATGTCGACGCGCTGACCGTCGTGACCTCCCCCGCCGCCCTCGCCCACCACATAGGTGCGTCGATAGCTACCGCATAGCGGTAGCTATCGACGCACCTGTCTTAGGCGTTGACCAGGGAGTCGCCGGCGACCTCGGCCGTCTTGCCGCTCTCGTCGATCGGGCCGTCGCTGATGACCTTGAAGAAACCGTCCGCCAGCGAATACTGCACGAGGTTGAACGTCTCGCCAAGGAACCAGTCTTCAGCCGAGGTCGACATCGTCGTGCCGGGAATCATGACCCCGATGTCCTCGAAGGTGATCGACCGGGCCGTCTCGATCACCGAGAAGCGGTCCGCGGCGGGCGAGCGGGAGAGCACGTCGACGAGCATCGCGGCGCTCGTCCACCCGTAGGCGACGATGGAGTTGTCGAGCTCCTCCACGAGATCGGGTGCGAACTCGGGGACCTTCTCGCGGTACAGCGCCATGCCCGGCAGATCGAAGTTCGCGGGGTCGGCAGGGTCGAGCACCGGCGCGACCGAGATCACGTCGGCCGCCGCGTCGCCCGAGATCGCGATGATCGTCTTGCTCGTACAGGTACCCGACATGTAGATCAGCGGCTCCCAGCCGGTCGACCGCACCGCGCTCAACGAGTTGGGGCAGCCCAACAGTGTCGCCGCAAGGAGCAGCGCGTCCGCCTCCTGCGCGGCCAGGCTTGTGATCTGGCTCTTGGTGTCGGGGTTGTCGGGGTTGTAGTCGCTCTCGGCGACGACCGTGATGTCGCTCCCCTCGATCTGTGCCTTGAACGTGTCGGCGTAGGCCTTGCCGAAGTCGTCGTTCGCCTTCAGGATCGCGACCGTTGCGTCCGGGTCGTTTTCCTTGAGGTAGTCCGCGAAGGCCTTCGCCTCGAGCGGGTACGGCGTGAGCAACGTGCCGAGCGTGAACGGGAACTCATGGTTGCCCCACGCCGGCGACCCGGTGCCGGCGAACAGGTTCGGGACACAGAGGTCGTTGACGGTCTGGCGGATCGCGAGGTTGTTCTTCGTCCCGACGACATTGAAGAGGCCGAAGACCTTCTCGTTGTTGATCAACCGGTTGACGTTCGCCGTCGTTCGGGGCACTTCGTACGCGTCGTCGAGAACCTCCAACTCGATCTTGTACTTCTTGCCGGCGATCTCGACGCCGCCCTGCTCGTTCACGTAGGCAAAGTGGGCATCGGCGCCCTTGCGGATCTCGTCGAACGCCGCGTAGAGGCCGGACTGCGGCAGCGACACCCCGAACTTGATCGTGTCTCCCGAGATCCCGGTCGTCGGGTCGCCCGGGCACTGCGAGGTGTCGACGATCGGCGTGCCGGGTGTCGAACCGTCGGGCGTCGTCTGGCCGGGCACCGTTGGCCGCGGGCCGAGCGCGTCGATCTCACGATCTCGTGGCCCCTCGCAAGCGGCCGCGAACAACGCGACGACGGCGAGGAGACCGACGATCCGGCCTCGCCGCGCGCTCACTCGTTGCCCTGGTGTGGGCCGTCGTGTGGTCATCGGAAGTCCTTTCATGTGGCCGCGGTCCTCGGTGTGGTCCCGCCTGGCGTCGAGCGCCGGCGCAGGCGGGCGGCGATGCGCCGGCCGCCGCCGACGAGCCCGTCGGGAAGCCCGTACATGAGCAGGATCAAGGCGATCCCGAAGAAGGCGGGGGTGAGCACCGGTCGCTCGGAGACCCAGTCAGGGATTCCGGGGATCGCGTTCACCCAGTCCGTGAGCCACTCCTGCAAGAAGGCGACGACGAACCCGCCGATCACCGGCCCGACCCGTGTCGCGGTACCGCCGACGACGACCGCGATCAGGAAATAGATCGACTGCTGGAACACCTCTGTGGCCTCGGCGTTCGCCGTGCCACTCTGCAACACCGCACACGATCCCGCGATGCCGGCGAACACGGCGCTGAGCGAGAAGGCAGCGATCTTGATCCGCCTCGGGTTCACCCCGAGCACGGCGGCCGCGGTCTCGTGATCGCGCACGGCAACGAGCGCGCGGCCGAACCGTCCGGCGACGAGGTTCGTGACGATCACGAACACGACGATCGCCGTCGCCAGGATCATGTAATAGCGCCACTGATCGTCCATGTCGACGAACCGCTCGGCCCACTTCGGCGTCGAGACGATGCCGGGCACCTCGCCGCGGAGCAAGGGGCTGACCGTCGGTGGCTGCACGACGTTCGTGCCACCCACGCCATGCACGAACCGCTTCGTGAGGTCTGGGAAGAGCGCCGCCAGCCCGAGAGTGACGAGCGCGAGATACAGACCCTTCACGCGCAACGCGGGAAATCCGGCGAGCGCACCGACGACCGCGAGCAGCACGATGACGACCGGGATCGTCGGCAGCCAACGCCAGCCGTGGTCGTTCATGAGGATCGCGGTCGTGTAGGCGCCGACGCCGAAGAACGCGCCGTGGCCGATCGAGATCTGGCCGTTGTACCCGGTCAGCACGTTCAGCCCCAGCGCGGCCGTCGCCAGGATGATCCCCTGTGCGACGACCCGCGTCTGGTCGGCGTCGAAATACTGCGGCACCCAGAGCAGCACCACGAGGGCGACCGCGCCGATCGCGCCCGCGACGAAGTGATCGCGGCGCATCACACGCGCTCCACGACACGTCGCCCGAACAAGCCCGTCGGCCGGAACAGGAGGACGAGCGCGATCAAGCCGAACGGCACGACGAGCGTGATGCCCTTCAACCAGTCGACCCCGTTGTTGGCGTCGGCGAGATAGGTCGTGGTCATGGCGTTGGCGACCCCGACGATGATGCCGCCGACCACCGCGCCGAGCGGGCTGTCGAAACCGCCGATCGCAGCTGCGGCAAACGCGAAGACGAGCAGTCGCTGCATCAACGAAGCGTCGAGCGCCTCTCCGCCGCTCACCGCGGCCGCGCCCCCGAGAGCGCCGAGCGCGGCGGCGATCGCCCAGCCGGCCATGAGCATGGTGCCTGTCGAGATGCCGACGAGCCGGCTCGAATCGGGGTTCGACGAGACGGCCCGCAGGGCGAGGCCGAGCTTCGTCCGCTGCAACAGCAACCACAGCACCAGGCATTCGAGCACGAGCAGGCCAGCGAGCGCGATCGGCTGCAGCGTGATCTTCACGTCGGCGATCGTGGTCGCCTTGTCGGGGATCGACCGCGGCACGATCTTGCTGTCGGACCCGAAGAAGAACTGCGCGATCGAGTTCGCGGCGAGAAACATCCCGATGGTCACGATCACGACCGTGAGCGCGGAGCTCTCCTCGACGCGGCGAACGATCACGCGCTCGATGAGTGCCCCCATCACGAAGCCGACCACGACGGCGAGCGGCACTGCCGCGCCGATCGGTACTCCCGAATCGGTGAGCTGCCACAGCACGTAGGTCGTGACGAGCGCCATCTCCCCTTGCGCGAAGTTCAAGATGCCGGTCGTTCGGTAGATCAAGACGAGCGCCAGCGCGACCGACGCGTAGATGACACCGTTGCCGATCCCTATCAGCAACTGCTGGACGAAGAGTGTCATCTCACATCCCCAGGTACGCGCGGCGTACCTCGTCGTTCTCTGCGAGCTCGGCCGAGCTGCCGCTGGCGACGATCTCGCCCGCCTCGAGCACGTAACCCCTGTGGGCGATCTTCAACGTGAGGTTCGCGTTCTGCTCGACCACGAGCATCGCGATGCTCGTCTGGCGGTTGAGCTCGCCGAGCCGTTGGAACAACTCCTGGGTGACGAGCGGCGCCAGACCCAACGACGGCTCGTCGAGCAGCAGCAGCCTCGGGCTCATCATCAACGCGCGCGACACCGCCAGCATCTGCTGCTCGCCGCCGCTCATGCTGCCCGCCGCCTGGCCGCGCCGCTCCTTCAACCTCGGGAACACGCCGTACCAACGTTCGATGTCGGTGTCGATCTGCGGGTCCTTGCGCGTGTACGCGCCCGCGCGCAAGTTCTCCTCGACGGTCAGTTCGGCAAACGTGCCTCGCCCCTGGGGGACGTGCGCGACGCCGCGCCGCGCGATGACCTCGGGCCGCTTGCCCAGGATCTCCTCGCCGCCCAGCTTCACTGAACCCGAAGCGCTGATCATCCCCGAGATCGCCCGCAGCGTCGACGTCTTGCCCGACCCGTTCGCGCCGAGGATCACGACGATCTCGGAGGCATGGACCTCGAACGAGAGGCCGTGGAGGACTCGCACAGGGCCATAGGAGCCGCGCAGATCGTTGACCTCCAGGACCGAAGGCGCCCCAAGGCTCATGCCCACCCCGCTCGCTCCGCTCGCGCCCCAAGGCTCATGCCCACCCCGCTCGCTCCGCTCGCGCCCCAAGGCTCATGCCCACCCCGCTCGCTCCGCTCGCGCCCCAAGGCTCATGCGTCGGCGCCCAGGTACGCGGCGATGACCCGCTCGTTGCGGCTCACCTCTGCGGGCGTGCCCTCGGCGATCTTGCGCCCGAGATCGAGCACAACGACGTTGTCGGAGATCCCCATCACCATGCCCATGTGATGCTCGACGAGCACCACGGTGAGATCGAACTCGTCGCGCAGACCTCGCACCGTGGTCGCCAGCTCGTCGACCTCGGCGTGGGTGAGACCGGCCGCCGGCTCGTCGAGCATCAACAGTCGCGGCGCCGAGGCGAGGGCACGGGCGATCTCGATGCGCTTCAGGGTGCCGTAGGGCAGGCCGGCGGCGAGACGATGGGCGTAGGCGCCCAGCGACAACCGGTCGAGCAGCCGCCGAGCGTCGTTACGAAGGCGCCGCTCCTCGCGTGCGGTACCGAGCCGGAACGCAGCCCGGAGCGGACCGGCGAAGCTCTCGCAGTGCGCGCCGCACATCACGTTCTCGAGCACGGTCAGGGTCGGGAACAGCGCGAGATTCTGGAACGTGCGCGCGACCCCGGCCGCCGCGACCTCGTGCGGCGCCATCGCGAGCAGATCGCGTTCCACGAACCGGATCGTGCCCGAGGCCGGTGTGTAGACGCGGCTGACACAGTTGAACAGCGTCGTCTTGCCCGCCCCGTTCGGCCCGATGAGCGCGCAGACCTGACCCGGCTCGACTTCGAACGAGAGATCGTCGAGCGCGACGATGCCGCCGAACACGACACGCACTCCCCTGACCTCGAGCAGCGCCAACATGCCCCCCTGCACGCCTGCGAGGGCGACACCCTAACGCCATCGTGACGGCGAGGTCAGGCGACGCTGCTCGTCCTCGTCATGTGGAGAGCTGCGCCCTCCATGCGTCTGCCTCGGCGGCCGTGTACGCCTGCGTCTGGTTGCAGACGCCCGCGAACCCATCGCTCCCGGAGACGAGCAATCGTTGACCGACGTCGGTGATCAGCAGCTCGTCGACCGAGGTCGCGATGCCACCGTCACGCGCCGTGAGCGCCTCGGCGTTCAACGTCACGAGATCGCCGCTGGGGCCCTTGAACCACTCACCGACCTCGAACGTGACCCACCCGTTGTCGATCTCGGTCACGGTGCCGTCGAACGCGTAGGCCGTCAGATCGAGCGAGGTCACGTCCCACACCATGCACGAGGTGCTGATGCCGCCCGGATCGAGGCCCGTGCGCGGCGCCGGATCGATCGGCGCCCGAGTGAGCGCCCGCGCGGTCGTCGCCGCCGGGTCAGCGGCCTTGGACCCGTCGTTCAACGCGAGCGCGCCGACCCCGACACCCGTGACGAGCATCAGGGCGGCCGCCGCGACGACCGGCGTGCGCCGCCGTGGCGTCTCGACCGGCGTCGAGCGTGGTGAGTTGGCGGGGTCAGTCATCATGATCTCCTCGAGCAGGGCTCGGTCAGGGGCCGGCACGGCGTCGAGGTCGATGGGGTCCGCCGCGGTCAACGCCGCGATCAGCTCCTGGTCTCGCTCGATCATTGGTCGCTCGTTCCTGGTTTCGCTTCCGGTGCCGTACCCACTGTGTGTCCGCCGTCGCCGAGTTCTTGCACCGCGCGGGCCAGTCGCCGCTTCGCACGGTGGAGCCGCACCGAGACCGTGCTCGGGCTCACACCGAGCACGACGGCCACGTCACCCACTCCCAACCCCTCCCATGCGGTCAACCCGAGCAGCTCCTGGTCGCCGTCGCGCAACGTCGACAAGGCCTGCAGGACCAGCCGCGATCGAACGTCGGGGACGCGTTCGGCGTCGTCGACGCGTTCGCGTGCGACCAACGCCACCAACCGGACTCGCCGCGCCTCGCCCCGTCGATGATTCGCCAAACATCGGCGCGCTGTGCCGTAGCACCAAGGGAGCTCCCGGCCCTCCGGTAGGTCGTCGAGACGGCGCCAGATCGCGAGCCAAGTCTGCGCGCTCACGTCGTCGGCGTCGGCAGCGCTCGCACACCGTCGCCGGACGTACGCCCAGACCTTCGCGTAGTGGGCGTTGTACACGGCCTCGAAGGAGCGGCCGCGCGAGTCCGGCGGCGCGATCACATGCGTCTCGGCAGTCTCCGGCACATCCCTACGGTGTCCGGCCGCCGCGTGGATCTTTCAGAGACCGAGCAGCGCGTCGAGGCCGATCGTGAGCCCGGGCCGCTCGCCGACGCGCCGCACTGCCAACAGGACGCCGGGCATGTAAGAGACCCGTTCGAAGCTGTCGTGGCGGATCGACAGCGTCTGGCCCGCGACGCCCAGGATGACCTCCTGGTGGGCGAAGAGGCCGCGCATTCTCACCGAGTGCACGGCAATCCCGTCGACGTTGCCGCCGCGCGCGCCGGGAGCGACGACCGTCTCGGTCGGATCGGGGGCCCAGTCCTTGCTCGCCGCCGCCATGCGGCGAGCCGTCAGCACGGCGGTGCCGCTCGGCGCGTCGATCTTCTTGTCGTGATGCAGTTCGATGATCTCCGCGGTGTCGAAGTACGGCGCAGCCATCTCCGCGAAGCGCATCATGAGCACGGCGCCGATCGTGAAGTTCGGGGCGATGACCGCGTTCGCCGGCGAACCCGCGAACAGGTGCGAGTACTCCTCGAGCTCGGCTTCGGCGAAGCCGGTCGTGCCGACGACCGCGTGGACACCTTCTGCAGCGCACCACCGGAGGTTCTCGCGCGCCGCGTCGAGCACCGTGAAGTCGACGGCGACCTCCGCGCCGGCGTCGAGGATCGCCTGCGAGGACGACGCCACTTGGAGCCGGCTGTCGCGAACGCCGAGCTGCGAGAGGTCGATGTCCGCGTGGAACGGGTCGACCGCGGCGACGAGCTCGAGATCGGGAGCCTCCTGCACCGCCTGACAGACCGTCGAGCCCATCCGCCCACCCGCGCCGAACACGGCGACCCGAGTCATGATGGCACCTTAGGGAACCGGCGCCGCGTCGACAACGTGGCTCATCGCGTGAGCGTCGCTACAACGTGAGCGGCTGGGGCCCGACCACGGCGAGCGTTCGCGGGGCGCCGACGAGCAACCGATCGATGACACGGCCGATCGCATCGTGGTCGACGGCCTCGATACGGGCGACGAGCTCGTCGAGCTCGATGATCTCGCCCTCGACGAGCTCATCGCGCCCGAGCCGCCGCATGCGCGCGGCACTCGTCTCGAGAGCCATGAGCAACGAACCCGAGAGCGAGCCCTTCGCCGCCGTGAGCTCGTCGTCGGCGACGCCGCCGTCGGCGACGAGCCGGTCGAGCTGTTCGTCCAGCAACTGGAGCGTCTCCCGTGCGCGGTCCGACGACGTTCCCGCGTACAGCGCGAGGAACCCGGTGTCGGCGAACGCGCCACGGTAGGAGTACACGCTGTAGGCGAGACCGCGCGCCTCCCGGATCTCCTGGAACAGGCGGCTCGACATGCCACCGCCGAGTACCTGGTTCAAGACGGTGAGGGCGTAACGGTCGGGGTCCATGACAGCGATCGCCCGTACACCCAGCACCATGTGCGCCTGCTCGGTCTCGCGCTCGACATGGCGGACAGGCTCGGCTGCCTTGAACGGTGGGACCGGGCGCGCCGGGCGCCCGGCGCCGTCGCCGTCGACACGGTCGTCGAGCAACCCGAGCAGGCGTTCGTGATCGAGGTTGCCCGCCGCCGCGAGCACGATGTTCGCCGGCTGGTAGTGCGAGCCGTGGAACGCCGCAATCGCGTCGCGCGGCATCGCCTCGATCGTGCGGCGCGTCCCGAGCACCTCGCGCCCGAGCGGATGCACCGGGAACATCGCGGCGGTGAAGACCTCGTGCACGAGATCGTCTGGCGTGTCGTCACGCATCGCGATCTCCTCGAGGATCACCTCGCGTTCCGTGTCGACCTCGTCGATACGGAACGCCGGGTGCCATACGACGTCGCAGAGCACATCGACGGCACGCTCGAGGTGCGCGTCGGGAACCCGCACGTAGAACACTGTCTGCTCGTGGGTCGTGAACGCGTTGAACTCGCCACCGATCGATTCGATCGCATCCGCGACGTCACGGGCCGAACGGGTTGGCGTTCCCTTGAACAGCAGGTGCTCGAGAAAGTGGCTCGCGCCGGCGTGCTCGTCGGGTTCGTCGCGGGCGCCCGTGCCGACCCACGCACCGATCGACACCGACCGCACGTGCGACAGCGGCTCGGTGACGACACGGAGACCCGAATCGAGCGTCGTCCGGCAGATCAACGGGGTGCCGGGTCGAGCGTCAGTCGCGGCGCGGCCGGCGGTCGCGTCCACCGCGGTTGCCGCCCGGCCGCCCGCCGCGGCTCCCGCCGCGATCGCCGCCGCGGCCTGCACCGCTCGCCGGGGGCGCGCCTTCGTCCGCCGGACCGAGATCGCCGAACTCCGACGCCGCGGTCTCGTCCCAATGGTCGCCGAAGCTCACGCGCTCGACCGATCCCGCCGAGGACTGGCCAGCCGAGGACTGGCCAGCCGAGGATTGGCCAGCCGAGGATTGCCGCGGCGAGGCGGGCTCGGCGGACGGTGCCCGCGCTCCTGCCGCAGGTGCGCCGACCGGCACATCGGTGAGGTCGACGTCCGGCTCGCCACCGCCGAGCGACAGCGAGAGCTTGCCGTTGTTGTCGATGTCGTCGACTCGCACCTCGACCTCGTCGCCGAGGTTGAGCACGTCTTCGACCCTGTCGATGCGCTTGCCGCGCCCGATCTTGCTGATGTGCAGCAGGCCGTCGCGGCCAGGGAGGATGTTCACGAAGGCCCCGAACTTCGTGATGTTCACGACCTTGCCGAGGTAGGTGGCGCCGAGCTCGGCGGTGGGTGGGTCGAGGATCAACTCGATGCGACGGCGTGCCTCGTCGACAGCGACGCCGTCCTTCGACCCGATCGACACGATGCCGACCGCGCCGTCGTCGGTGACCGCGATGTCGGCCCCTGTCTCCTGCTGGATCGTGTTGATGACCTTGCCCTTCGGCCCGATCACCTCACCGATCTTGTCGGCCGGGATCTCGAAGCTGATGATCTTGGGTGCTGTCGGACGCACCTCGGGCCGCGGCGCATCGATCGCCTCGGCCATGACGTCGAGGATCAGGAGGCGCGCATCCTTCGCCTGGTTCAGCGCGGCGGCGAGCACATCGGCGGGGATCCCGTCGATCTTCGTGTCGAGCTGCAGCGCGGTCACGTAGTCGCGGGTGCCGGCCACCTTGAAGTCCATGTCGCCGAACGCGTCCTCCGCGCCGAGGATGTCGGTCAGCGTCGTGTACTTGCCCTCGGCGTAGACGAGCCCCATCGCGATCCCGGCGACGGGCGCCTTGATGGGCACCCCTGCGTCCATCAGCGCGAGCGTGCTGCCGCACACCGAACCCATCGAGGTGCTGCCGTTGCTCGCGAGCACGTCGGACACGACACGGATCGTGTACGGCCACTCGATCGATGTCGGCAACACCGGCACGAGCGCCCGCTCGGCGAGCGCCCCGTGGCCGATCTCACGGCGCTTCGGCGAGCCGACCCGGCCCGTCTCGCCGGTCGAGAACGGCGGGAAGTTGTAGTGGTGCATGTAGCGCTTGCGTTCGTCGGTCGTGATGGTGTCGAGCATCTGCTCCATGCGGCGCATCGCGAGGGTCGTGACCGACAAGACCTGGGTCTCGCCCCGCTGGAACAGGCCGGAGCCGTGCGCCGTGCTGAGCACTCCGACCTCGGCCGACAACGGCCGGATGTCGGTCGTGCCCCGCCCGTCGATGCGGACGCCTTCGTTGACGATCCGAGCGCGCACGACCTTCTTCTGCAAACCGCGGAACGCTCGCTTCACCTGTGTCGCGCGATCGGCGAAGGCGCCGGGGGTATCGGTCGTGCCGGCGAGCGCGAGGATGACCTCGGCCTCGACCTCGCCGAGACGCACGTTGCGCTCGTGCTTGTCGGCGATCGTCATCGCGTCGGACACCGTCGATGCGGCGTGTGCCTCGACGGCGGCGAGCACGTCGTCGTCGTAGTCGGAGTGCGGCTGGTACTCGATCGTCGGGATCGGCCCGTGCGCCGCCTCGACCTTACGGCGAAGCTCCGACTGGAGGTCGATCGCGGCCTTGATCCAGCGCTTGCTCTCCTCGAGGCCCTCCGCGATCACCTCTTCGGTGACCTTCGGCGCTCCCGCCTCGTAGAGCTCGTGGCTGCGCTCCGTTCCGCCCGCTTCGACCATCATGATCGCGACGTCACCGTCGGCGAGTTGGCGTCCGGCGACGACGATCTCGAACGTCGAGCTGTCGCCCTGCTCGTACGTCGGGTGCGCGATCCACGCCCCGTCGTGGTGAGCGAGGCGCACCGCGCCGATCGGGCCATCGAACGGGATCCCCGACACGGTGAGCGCAGCGCTGGCACCGTTGATCGACGCGACATCGTGTGGGTTCTCGAGATCGACGCCGAGGATCGTCGAGACGACTTGCACCTCGTTGCGAAAGCCGTCCGGGAACGACGGACGCAGTGGCCGGTCGGTGAGCCGGCAAGTCAGGATCGCGTGCTCTCCCGGTCGGCCTTCGCGGCGGAAGAAGCTGCCCGGAATCTTGCCGGCCGCATACATGCGTTCTTCGACCTCGACGGTGAGCGGGAAGAAGTCGATGCCCTCGCGCGGCTTGCTCGTGCAGACAGTGCTGAGCAGCTGGGTGTCGCCGACCTGCACGACGACCGCGCCGTCGGCAAGCGCGGCGAGCTTGCCGGTCTCGAACGACATGATCAGGCCGTCGGCATTGATGGGACCGGAGACCGAGATGGCCTCGCGTGTTGTGGCGTCGCTCATTCGGGACGCGCTCCTCTCATGTTGTGTGAGAGGCGGCGGTTCCCAGTGGTCAGCGCGCCGGTGCGGGATGTCTCGGATCGGCGCGATGGCAACCGGCAACCCCCGGCGCTCTCGCAGTTCTTCAGATTGCTAGCGGCGAATTCCGAGCTTGGCGATGATGGCCCTGTACCGCTCGATGTCGTTGGCGATGAGGTAGTCGAGCAATCGCCGCCGCTTGCCCACGAGCATCAACAGACCTCGCCTGCTGTGATGGTCCTTCTTGTGGACCTTCAGGTGCTCGGTCAGGTGAGCGATGCGTTCCGACAGGATCGCGATCTGAACCTCCGCCGAGCCGGTATCGGTGTCGTGCCGGCGGTGTTCGGCGATCGTGGCAGATTTGTCGGGCATAGCTACGGAATGGACCTTCGGTCGCGGATCGAAATACGCGCGCCGGACCGAAGCCGGCACGGCTGCGCAATCTACCACGGGGTCTCGCTCGACCCCGCTGCGCCGCCAGTTGGCGCCGCTACTTGGCGCTGCTGCTTGGCCTTGGCCCCGACGCAGGTTCAGGTCGCGAAGCGTTCCCTGCAGGCGGCGACGTCGGCCCCCATCTGGGCGACGAGCGCGCCCCTCGACTCGAAGCGGACCTGGTCACGGATGTGGTGATGGAAGCGCACCATCACCGCCTGGCGATAGAGGTCGCCGTCGAAGTCGAGCACGTGCGCCTCGAGCAACAACAGCCCGTGGTCCTCGTAGAACGTCGGGCGCCGACCGAGGCTGATCGCGGCGGGTCGCTCGACTGCGGCCGCGTCGACGAGGGTGCCCGCGTATACGCCGTCCGCCGGCAGGCAGCAGCGTTCGGGGACCGCGACGTTCGCCGTCGGGAACCCCAGCTCGCGGCCGCGCCGGTCGCCGGGCTCGACGATCCCGCGGACCTCATGGTGACGGCCGAGCACGTTCGCGGCCTGCTCGACGTCGCCGGCGGCGAGCAGCTCGCGAACCCTGGTCGAGCTGAACGGCGCCTCGCCTGGGCGTTCCTTCACGAGCCCGAGGCCGATCACCTCGAATCCGAGGTCGGCACCCATTCCCTCCAACAGCGCGACGTTGCCGCCGCGCCGGTACCCGAAGTGGAAGTCGGCGCCGACGACGACGAGCTTCGCGTGCAGCGAGTCGGCGAGCACCTCGTGGACGAACTCGGGTGCGGTCTCCTTGCTGCGACGGTCGTCGAACTGGATGACAAGGCAGGCATCGGCGAGACCCGTGTCGGCGAGCAGCTCGAGCTTCTGGTCCAACGTCGTGAGCAGCTTCGGGGCGCTCTCGGGGCGCACGATCTCGGCAGGGTGGCGGTCGAAGGTCACGACGACACAGGCGAGGTCACGGGCCGCCGCGAGATCGTGCACGAGCCGCAGCACCGCGTGATGACCGCGATGCACACCGTCGTACGCGCCGATCGTGACGGCGGCCGGCCGGCCGAGGGCGCCGGGCGGTACGTGGTCGTGGAAGATCTTCATCGATCCGCCTGCCCGCTCGTTGCGAGCACGACCGACGGCTTGACGCCCGTGCCGCGGCGCTCGTAGACGGCGAGCAACTGCGCGCCGCTCGTGACGGCGAACGGCCCTGCGCCCGCGTTCGGCGAGAGCAGGTCGTGCGCTGCGAACGTGTTGCCGTGCCCGACCTTGCGAGCGGTCGCGTCGCCGACCTCGGCTCGCTCCAGCGAGCGCACCGCCTCGAGTGGTGTGAGCACGAGATCCAGGCTACGGCGCTCGATGTCGGAGATCGAGTGGGCCTCTGCGAGTGTGAAGGATCCCACACGGGTCCTTCGGAGGGTCCCGAGGTGCGCGCCGCCCCGGAGCGCGGCGCCCAGATCGGCGGCGAGTGCGCGGATATAGGTGCCGCTGCTGCACTCGACCTCGATGTCGGCCTCCGGTTGTGATCCGGTGCGGAAGCCGGTGACGGCGAGTGTGTCGATGCGAACCTGGCGTGTCGGTCGTTCGACCTCCCTGCCCGCCCGCGCGAGCTCGTGCAGGCGTTTCCCGCCCACCCTGATCGCGCTCACCATCGGAGGGACCTGCTCGATCGCGCCGACAAAGGCCTGCGCGGCGCGTTCGACGTCGTCACGACCGAGCGTGTGCATGTCGAACGTGCCGGTCACCTTGCCGGCCGCGTCGAGCGTCTCGGTCGTTGCGCCGAAAACGACGGTGCCTGCGTATCCCTTTGCCGTGTCCTGGAGGTAGCGCAGCAACCGGGTCGCGGCGCCGAGGCCGACGAGCAGCACGCCCGTCGCGTCCGGGTCGAGGGTCCCTGCGTGGCCGACCTTGCGCTGGCCGTAGATCTTGCGAAGCAGCGCGACCACGTCGTGGCTCGTCATCCCGCTCGGCTTGTCGACGACGACGAGCCCGTCAATCGTCACCACACGCTGCCTCTGTGTCCCATCGGGCCGTCACATCTGGCGGTGTCGAGTGACCGACGATCGGTTGGCGTCCCACGATCCCGCCGCTGCCGGAGGATGCGTGGGACACGAGTCTCCCTCATCGCCGGGTGATCGCGCCGACGACGAGCAGCAGCGCGGCCGCGCCGATGAACGCCACGAACATCGACCGGAGCCCGAAGTCGCCGATGCCTTCGTCGCCCGCCCAGTTGAACAGCGCGCCGCCGATCAGCCCGCCGAGCACGCCGACGGCGGTCGTGCCGAGGCAGCCGAGGCGCCGCGCCGGAGCACGGCGGCGGTTGAATCGAGTCGCCGTCTGCGCGAGCGCGCCGGCGACGAGGCCGACCACGATCCACCCGAACACGCCCATCGAACGCCGACGCTACAGCGCCAAAACCGGTGCCCAACCGAGCTGGCGCCATCGCTGTCCCACCAGATTGCGGTATACCGACGTTCGGTGGGACACCCGCCAATCGGTGGGACACGTACTGCGGTCAGAGCGCCTCGCGGATGGCTTCGACGATCGCGTTCGACGGTCCTGGGGCGGTGAACCCGGCCGCGAACCGGTGGCCCCCACCGCCCATCGACTGGGCGATCGCGCACACGTCGACGTCGCCGAGGCTGCGCAAGCTCACCCGCACCGACCCATCGGCGTCCTCCTTGAGGACTGCGGTCACCTCGGCCTCGCGCGTTCGGCGCACGATGTCGATGAGGCCCTCGACTTCGTCCATGGTGACGTCGAAGCGTGCGAGGTCGTCTTGGGTCACGACGGTCCACACGAACCGTTGTTCGGCCACGAGCTGGGCCCGCTGCAACACGGTCGCGAGCAACTGCAGATACTGGAACCGGTGCTCCTCGAACAAGGTTCGCGACAGCACGGGTATCGGCACATCGAACTCGACGAGCTCGCGCGCGAGATCGAACACGGCCGGCGTGGTGCTCTCGTACTGGAACCGCCCCGTGTCGCACACGATGGCCGCGTAGAGGCAGACCGCCGCGTCACGGTTCAGCGTGAAGCCGAGCGCCCGCACGAGCTCGCGCACGACGACACCCGACGCTGCGGCGCGATCGTCGATCACGTTGATCGTGCCGTAGCGCTCGTTGCTGATGTGGTGGTCGATCACGATCAGCTCACGCGCGTCCTTCGCGGGGCCGGCCAGATCACCGAGCCGGCCCAAGGAGCCCGAATCGAACGTGACCATCACATCGGGTCGCGTCGGGAACTGCGCCGGCGGCACGATGAGATCGAGACCCGGCAGTTCCCGATAGTGCGGCGCGACGACGAACGGCTGGGAGAACGAGGCGACGGACGCCACGCCGTGACCTCGCAGCACGTGATGCAACGCGAGCATCGACCCGAGCGCGTCGCCATCGGGGTTGATGTGGCAGGCGAGCGCGACCTGGACCGAGCCCCGGATCGCTCGCGCCGCCTCCGCCATCGGGTCGGGCTCGCTCACGACTGTTCACCCCGGGATCGCTGATCAGGTTCGGGTCGCTGGTCCGCTTGGAAACTGTCCTCGAGCGAATCGGCGCGCCGACCGTCGCCGCGCAGCAGCGAATCGATCCGTTCTCCAGTCGAGATCGACGGGTCGACCTTGAACGTCAACTCCGGGACCTGCTTCACGCGTACCGACCGGCCGAGCACCCCCCGGAGACGGGCCGCGGCCTTCGCCAACGCCATGCCTGCCGCTGCGTCGGATCCGTGGCTCGTGTACCACACCGTCGCGTACGCCAGATCGCTGGTGACCTCACACCCTGTGAGTGTCACCAGCTCGAGGCGCGGATCGTCGAGGCGTTCGATCTCGGCCGCGAGCACCTCGAGGACGACCTCGTCGAGGCGGGCGGTCCGCGGATAGCGGTGCGACGGCTGCGGGCGGCGCGCGCGGCGTCGGCCGGCCGCCATCACTCGCCCTCGAGCCAGGTACGCGAAACACCGAGCAGATCGATGTCGGCAGCGTTCGCGACGAACCGCTCGACGTCGTCGATCATCTCCGCGAGGTGACCGTGCTCACCGGACACGAGCGCAACGCCGATCGCTGCACGCTGCCATGTGTCCTGGTGATCGACCTCGGCCACCGACACCTTGTACCGATGGCGCAAGCCGTCGACGATCGGACGGATGGCGGCGCGTTTCGCCTTCAGCGACCCGCTCTGCGGGACATGAAGCTCGAACCGCAGCGCGACCGCGTGCACGATCAAGCTCTCACGATCTCGCGATCTTCGAAGGTCTCGATGATGTCACCGGGCTTCAGGTCTTGGAAGTTCTCGAGCCCGATCCCGCACTCGAAGCCCTCGCGAACCTCCCGCGCGTCTTCCTTGAAGCGCTTGAGAGAGGCGATGTCTCCCTTCCAGATGATCGTGCCGTCGCGGAGGAACCGCACCTTCGAGCCGCGGGTGATCTGGCCGTGCTGGACGTAGCAGCCGGCGACCTTGCCGACGCGGGGCACGCTGAACACCTCGCGGACCTCGGCCTCGCCCGTGACGACCTCCTCGAACTCGGGCTTCAGCATGCCGACGAGCGCGGCGTTCACGTCCTCGAGGACGCCGTAGATCACCTCGTAGAGGCGGAGTTGCACGCCGTCGCGCTCGGCCAGCTCGCGAGCCTTGCGGTCGGGCCGCACGTTGAAGCCGATCACGGTCGCGTTCGACACCGCGGCGAGGTTCACGTCGCTCTCTGTCACCGCGCCGACGCCCCGGTGCACGAACGACAGCCGCACTTCGTCGTGCTGCTGGTCGAGCTTGCGCAATGCCTCGGTGACGGCCTCGAGCGAACCCTGCACGTCGGCCTTCAGCACGAGGTTGAGCGTGGCGACCTCGCCGCGCTGCACCATGTCAAAGATGTCCTCGAGCCGGGCTCCGCCGGTGAGCACCTCTCGACGCGCGAGCCCCGCCGTGTGCCGGCGCCGCGACCGGGCCTCGGCGACGGCGCGGGCAACCTTCTCGCTCGGCGCGGCTCGCAGCTCGTCGCCGGCGAGCGGCACGGCGTCGAGCCCGAGGACCTGGACCGGCTTGCTGGGGCCTGCTTCTTTCACCTGGTGGCCGTGCTCGTCGAACATCGCCCGGACGCGCCCCCACGCCGGGCCGGCGACGATCGAGTCGCCGATCCGCAACGTGCCCTCCTCGACGAGCACCGTCGCCACGGGACCGCGGCCACCCTCGAGCTGCGCTTCGAGCACCGCGGCGATCGCGGGCCGGTCGGGGTTCGCCACGAGTTCTTCGGCGAGCTCGACGTCGGCGACGAGCAGCACCGCGTCGAGCAGCTCGTCGACACCCTTGTTGGCCGGCGCCGCGACGTCGAGGACGATCGTGTCGCCGCCCCACTCCTCGGGCACGAGCTCGTGCTCGGTCAGCTGCTGGCGCACTCGGGTCGGGTCGGCGTCCTCTCGATCCGACTTCGTCACCGCCACCACGATCGGGACCTCGGCCGCCCTCGCGTGGTTGATCGCCTCGACCGTCTGGGGCATGACGCCATCGTCGGCCGCGGTGACGAGGATCACGATGTCGGTGACCTGAGCGCCGCGCTTGCGCATGGCGGTGAACGCCTCGTGGCCGGGCGTGTCGATGAAGCTGATCACCCTGCCCGCGCGCTCCGCTTGATACGCGCCGATGTGCTGGGTGATCCCACCCGCCTCGCCCGCGACGACGTTCGCGTGACGGATGGTGTCGAGCAGGGTCGTCTTGCCATGGTCGACGTGACCCATCACCGTGATCACCGGCGGTCGGGGCACGAGCAGCTTGGGGTCGTCTTCTTCCTCGTCGGCGGTGAGCAGCGCGAGGAGCTCGACCTCTTCCTCGCTCCCTGGTTCGACGATGATGCAGTTCGCGCCGAGGGTCTCTGCGATCAGGTCGATCATCTCGTCGGCGAGCGCGGCGGTCGCCGTCACCATCTCGCCGGCGTCGAACAGCAACCGCACGAGGTCGGCGGGCCGGCGGTTGAGCTTGGGCGCGAACTCCTGGATCGTGATGCCGCGCGGTACGACGATCTCGCCCTCGGGAACGGGCGCGTCGACCGGCGTCAGCGCGTGGCTCTGGTGCAGCTCGCTCTCGTCGAAGTCGCGACGCCGCTTCTTGCGACGCCGGGGCCGCTGACCCGGACCACCCCGACCACCGGGACCACCCCGACCGCCGCCGGGACCGCCGAAGCCGCCGCCGGGACCGCCACCGGGACCGCCACCGAAGCCGCCACGACCCGCGCCAGGGCCGCCGCCGAAACCACCGCCGCTGCTCGGACGTCCGCCACCGAAGCCTCCCCCGCTCGGCCGGCCGGCTCCCACACCCTGCCGGGGGCCGCCACCGGGGCGCGCGGGCGCGCCAGCGCTTCGCGGCGGCGGGGGCGGGATACGACGGCCAGGGGGCGGCGGCGGGACGCGACCGGCCATCCCCGGCGGCGGCGGGATCCGCCCGCCGCCGGGCGCGATCGCACCTTGCCGGTGCGCACCCTGCCCGCCGTTCTGCTGGCCGGCGTGGGCAGCGGGCCCTTCGGGCGCCGCGGCCGCGGGCCGTTCACCCGCGGGAGGCGGGCGTTCGGAGACCGGAGCGATGCGTTCGGCGGGTCGTTCCGGAGGCAGCGGAGGCGGCGGTGCGCCGCGCGACGTGATCGCGCCAGCCGCGCGAACGATGCGGAGGGGGGCGAGCGGTGCGGGTTCCTTGGCGGGCGCGGGTTCTGTGACCGCGGCCGGCTCGGGCTCCTCGACCGCGGCGGGCGCAACCGCTGCGGGTTCCTCGACGGCGGCGACGACCGCCGGCTCCGGAACGGGCTCCGGTGCAGGCTCCGGCTCCGGCTCGCGCTTCAGCCCCTTTGCATCCGCGAGGCGGCGGACGCGGTCGGCCGAGGGGTCGTCGATGCTCGAGCTGGGGCTCTTGACGCCCAACTTGAGCTCGTTCGCGAGCTCGACGACGACGCTGTTCTCGACGCCGAGCTCTCGCGCCAGCTCGTAGACCCGGATCTTCTTCGTTGCCAAACCGATTCCCGTCCTCATACACAATCGAAGTCACACACAATCGAGCTTGGGTCTGCCCTGCGCTCAGCCAACCAGTCTCGCGCGCAGGGCCGCGGCCTCGTCGTTCGAGACCGGCCTGCGCAGCGCTCGCGCCAGCGCGCCTCGCCGATCGGCACGATCGAAGCACTCCAGCGAGCACACCCAGGCGCCCCTTCCGGGCTCCTCCAACCCGACGCGCACCTCGCCGCCGCGGACCGAGGCGAGCCGCCACCACCCCGTGGGCATCGCCGTGGTGCGACAGCCCACACAGGTCCGCGAACGCGCGCGCCCCTCAGCCGGCGCCGTCGGGCCTTTCCCCCATCCCAGTCGCCGGCCCTTCCCCGATCCCAGTCGCAGGCCCTTCCCCGATCCCAGTCGCGGGCCCTTCCCCCATCCCAGTCGCGGGCCCTTCCCCCATCCCAGTCGCCGGCCCTTCCCCCATCTCGGTCGCGGGCGCCTCGCCCTGTGGCATCTCCTCGGGCTGCGGCGTTGCTTCGGCCGGAGCCGGCGGATCGGTCGATGCCGGCGGTTCGGTCGATGCCGGCGGCTCCGCCGGCGCCGCGGGGTCGACGGCCCCGTACCCCGCGTCGTCGATCGAGATCGCCTCGCCACCTTCGGCCGGCACGAACACGAGCCGGCCGTCGTCGCCCTCGACCCACTCGCCGGCGGCGTAGCCGGCTTCCTCCTCTGCGAGCTGCGACTCGCTCTTGATCTCGATGTGCCATCCGGTGAGGCGCGACGCGAGCCGCGCGTTCTGGCCTTCCTTGCCGATGGCAAGCGAGAGCTGGAAGTCGGGAACGATGACCTCAGCGACGCCGGTCTCCTCGTGGATCCGCACCTCCTTCACCTTGGCGGGCGCGAGTGCCTTGGCAACGAACTCGATCTGGTCCTCGGTGTACGGGACGATGTCGACCTTCTCGCCATGCAGCTCGTTCACGACCTGCCGCACGCGCATCCCTCGCGCGCCAACGCACGCGCCGACGGGGTCGACGTTGTTGTCGTTGGACGCGACAGCGAGCTTCGTACGATGGCCGGGTTCGCGAGCGACCGCGCGCAGCTCGACGACCGCGTCGACGAGCTCGGGCACCTCCAGCTCGAAGAGACGCTTCACGAGGCCGGGGTGCGTGCGCGACACGACGATCTGTGGTCCCTTCGCCGTCTTGCGCACCTCGACGATGTAGGCCTTGACCCGCGATCCGTGTTGGTAACGCTCGTTCGGGACCTGCTCGGCTTGCGGCAGCAACGCCTCGACGCGACCGAGGTCGAGCAAGGTGTAGCGCTGGTCGGTCTGCTGGATGATGCCGGTCACGATGTCGCCCTCGCGACCTGCGTACTCCTCGTACTTGCGCTCCCGCTCGACCTCGCGGATGCGCTGGGTGATCACCTGCTTGGCGGTTTGCGCCGCGATCCGGCCGAAATCGCTCGGCGTGTCGTCCCACTCCTTGACGATCGTGCCGTCCTCGTCGATCTCGAGCGCGATGACGCGAATCTCGCCGGTGTCGGGGTCGATCTCGACCTCCGCCTCTTCGGCGGCGTTCGGGAGACGCTTGTAGGCCGTGACGAGCGCGTTGGCGAGCGCGAGCAACAGATCGTCCTCGGAGATCCCCCGCTCGGCGGCGAGCGCGCGCAGCGCCTCCATCATCTCGGGATTGCTCATGATCCCCCCTGGTGCTGCTTGGTGCTCCGCTTCGCCGACCCGGGACGGCTGCCTCGACCGGGTCGGGGGGCGGGACCCCATTCGAACACGGTGCGCGCGGTCCCGATGGTGGCGAGCGGGATCCGGTGCGTCGAACCGTCGTCGGCCAGCAGCTCGATGGCTGCTCCTTCCGCCGCGACGAGCCGGCCCGCGGCGCGGACGGTGGAACCCTCGTGGGTGTACTTCAACGCGATCCGTTCGCCGCGCGCGGCAGCGAAGTGCTCGGGTCGTCGGAGGCGGCGTTCGACCCCGGGGCTGCTCACCTCGAGCTGGTAGGGGCCGGGGACGAGCTCGTCGACGACGGGGTCGAGGGTCCGAGAAAGATCGGTGAGCTCGTCGAGGTCGATGCCCTGCTCGCGGGTGACGGTGATGCGCACGACGCGCGTGCGGCCGTCACCGGTGATCTCCACGTCGTGGAGCGCGAGGCCGCGGGCGGCGACCGGTGGGGTGACGGCAGCTTCGAGCCGTTCGCTGTCGATCATGCCGGTCACCTCCTCGTGTCAAGAAAAAACGTGCGCCGCGGCGCACGTTTCCGCCGGCGAAACCGGCATTTCGGAACCGAACCTGGCCGATGATATCAGCCTGTGTTTTGGGATATCAGCCTGTGTTCTGGTTCTCCTGGTGCCCGCCAGACCCGAAAACCCAAACCGGCGTCAATACCGCGCGCGCTGCGCGGCACTGACGCCGGTACTGAAGACGGGGTTGGGGGTGGCCGCTCAGCCGCCGAAGTACGACCGCTGGAGCACCGACTTCCAGGCGTTGACCGACCGCGAGCTGGTCTGGATCCGCCAGTCGCATCCATAGGTGCCGTCGATGCTGTTGAACCACAGCACGGTGGTGATCTGGCCCCATCCCGGCGACTGCAGCACATCGGCCATGTTCCGGATCCAGTCGCCTTTACGGTTCGGGTTGTTGCGATCCTCGACGGATCCGACCTCGGCGATCAGGAGTGGCTTGTTCGGATGCGCCCGACCGAAGTCGCGGAACGCCCCGAACACCGTCGAGAAGCTGCGCCACGTGTCGCTGGAGCGCCGGCAGTTGGACCAGTTGTAGCCGTCCGATCCGATGACGTCGACGTAACGATCACCCGGATACCAGTTGCTCGCGCGGTGTGAGTCGGTCGCGTAGAACGACCACGACGACAACACCCATGCGAGCTTGACGTTGTCGGCACCCTGCTGTTCGAGGATGGCGCCGAACCGGTTGAACGCTGCCTTGAAGTCGCTCGCAGACTCGTTCAACCCGAAGTTGTTCGTCTCCTCGGGCTCGTGGTTGAACACGACGGTGATCGGGGCACCGAAGTCGCGCAGCTTGCGCGCCTTCGACACCATCTCGTTGTAGAGGCTCGAGCCAGACGACGCGTTCGCGATGCTCCTCCAGCTGACAGGGGCACCGCTGACGCGACGGGTTTCGATGCCGAGCACCATCCGCATACCGCGCGAGCGGAAGCGCAGGTGGTCGGCCGACGGGAACCCGTGGTCCCAGCGATCGTAGAGACGGACAGAGTCCATGTTCTTGCCGGCGTAGCTCCACTCGAACTGGAGCACCGTGTTGTACATCGAGACGCCGGACTGGTACTTGACGTACGCGCCACCCCAGACGCGGGGCGCGCTCGGATCGTCGGCGGACAGACAGCCGCTGAGCGCGACGGCGAGCACGCCGACGAGCATGGCGAGGAGCTTCGGATGTCGGGGGCTGGGATGCTTCATGCGCTGGACTCCTTGTTCGCTGATAAGGACAGCCACGGCATCGGCCGACCGAGCTGGGCCGCGACGGCATCGACGTCGGGGCGGAAGAGCTCGGTGAGTCGCTGGCGCAGCTCGTGTGACATCTCGGGCGCCGTCTCGGCGTTGTAGGCCTCGACGTCGCACAGCCGGTGTCGGCCGAGGCCGAGCCGGTCGGTGATCTGGTCGTAGAAGGTCTGGGGGTCGGCGTACATCTCCTCGCTCACGCCGACGAGCACGCGTTCGCGCCCGAACGCGTCGAACCACCGCTCCAGCATCGGCGCATAGCGGCCCTGGTCGATGTAGCTCTGGTGCCGGTGAGCGAAGCTCACATAGATGGGATCGGCAAGAATCCGCTCGAGTTCACCGGCACAGCGCACAGACTCGGCCTCGACGGCGGCCTCGAAGGGCAGCGTCTCGGTGTGCTGGGAGCGCTCCTTCCAGTGCGAGAACGCCCGTTCGACGGGGTCTCGGAGGAGGACCACGACGAGCGCGTCGGGCACGGTCGCAGCCGCCCGGGCGGGCGCAAGGGGGTGGTACAGGTAGTAGGGGCTCGCTTCGCCGCACGCCACCGGCCCGCCGGCGCGCCGCCGCGCCCTGCGTGCCGCTGCGCTGCTCGGGAAGTGGGAGCGGTACCACCGGTCGCCCATCCCGTAGTGCTCGTCGAAGTAGTACAAACCCTTGAGCTTTTCGGCCCGTGGGAACAGCGGCAGGATCGCCGGGTGCTCGAGGAGGTAGCGCCACAGCGAGGTGGTCCCACCGCGTTTGGCCCCGACGACGAGGAAGTCGGGATGCAGCCGCGCGCCGGCCGTGCCGATCGCGCCGCGCCGTACCCAGCGCTTCGCGACGTCACGCGCGCCTTGGACGGCCGCGGGTCGTACCGGTCGTTGCTCGCTGATCGCCCTACCCCCGTCATGCGCGCCGAACCGAGTTTTCGAGGGTAGTGGAGGGCGACCCGTACGTCATGCATTGTGACGGATCGCCCACTATGCGTGGTATTTCGGCCAGCGCCACCCAAACCCGAGCGTCAATCGACATCGAATATCGGAGTCGATTGACGCCCCCGGTTACTGGTTGGCGATGAGCTGCAGGTCGAAGGAGAGGTCCGAGCTCCCGGCCCAGTTCTGGTGGACCTCGACCGCGATCGTGTTCACGCCGCTGACCAGGGCCGATGCAGGAACGGTGAAGCTGTTCCACGCGTTTTCGGCAGCGCCTTCGATGTTCAGGGTCGCCCGGGTCGTGTTGACGATCGCACCCGTCGGCAGGTTCGACCGGACGGCCTCGACACCGTTCACATAGACGACGGCGCCGTCGTCACGGAGCAACAGCAATGTCAGCGACTGCACCTGCGCGGGGTTGGCGACCGTCACCGTCGTGCGGAAGTAGGTCGTGATGTACTTGGCGGCAGCGTTCGGCCCGAACGAGACGACCGTTGCCTCGCCGCCGTCGCCGTAGCCGAACTGGGCGGTACCGGTTGCCCATGACGTGTCGTTGAACCCGCTGGCCCGCCACGCTGTGCCCTGGTTCGAGCCGTTGTCGAGGTACCTCCAGCTGCCTCCGGCCGGGACGAGCGTGACCGTTGCCGCCAGCGTCGAGCCGTTCGCAGGTGCCGAGTACGGCGAGACGTTGCCCGCGGCGTCGAGCGCCGCCACCTCGTAGGTGTGCGCGGTCGCGGCACCCAAGCCGGTGTCGGTGAACGCCGTCGTCGCGACGTCGAAGGTGGCCGCACCATCGCGCCGGACGCGATAGCCGCTCACCGCCACGTTGTCGGACGACGGGTTCCACGTGACCGTGATCGACGTGCTGCTGGCACCCACCGCGGCACCGCCGCTCGGCACCGTGGGCGCCGTCACGTCGAGGCTGCGGGCGTTCACCGGCGCAGACGCCGTCGATTCGTTGGTCGCGCCGTCGAACGCGCTCACGGCGTACGCGTGCTGCTCCCCGTCGTCGAGGCCACTGTCGGTGTACGAGGTGGTGGCCGATGTGTCGAAGGCGGCCCCGTCGCGGAAGATCCGGTAGCCGGTGACGCCCGTGTCGTCGGTCGCAGCGTTCCACGACAGCGTGACACTGCTCGCCGTCGCGCCGGTCTGGGCGACGCCGGTCGGGATGCTGGGCGGCGTCACGTCGGTCGCGAACTCTGTCGTCGTGACGTCGATCGCCGCCGACGGACCCGACTCGTTGCCGGCGGCGTCGCGGGCCGCGACCTGGTACTGGTAGGCGGTCAGCGGTGTGAGGCCGGTGCCGGTGTACGTCGTGCCGGCGACCGTCGCGACCTCGGCACCGTCGCGCAGCACGCGGTAGCCCGTGACGGCGACGTTGTCGCTCGCCGGATCCCAGTTGAGGCTGACCGAGGTGTGTTGCACCGATGTCGCCGCGAGGCTCTCCGGAACGGTCGGCGCGGTGACATCGTCGGTGGTCGCGCTCACCGGTCCGGCCAACGCGGACTCCAGCCCCCCGGCGCCAACGGCAGAGACGGAGTACAAGAAGGTGACCCCGTCGGGGAGGAACACGTCGAGATACGACGAGGCGGCAGGGCTGCCGATGAGAACCCCGTCGCGGTACACGCGGTAACCGGTCGCGCCGGCGACGTCGTTCCAGTTGAGGCCGACCGCGTTCGAGGTGAGGCCCGTGACCTGCAGGTTGGTCGGCGTCGCGGGGCGCGTCGTCGCAGCGAGCGGCGCGGAGAGGGCCGAGGTGTTCCCCGTGGCGTCGCGCGCGGCTACCTGGTACGAGTACGTCGTCGATGAGGCCAGCGGGCTGTCGGTGTAGCTCGTCGCGGCCGTCGTCCCGACCTCTGTGCCGTCGCGGTAGACGACGTACTCGGCGACGCCGACATCATCCGTCGCGGCGTCCCAATCGAGATCGGTCGAGGACGCGGTCGACGACACCAGGGTGAGGTTCCCTGGCACGGTCGGCGGCGAGGCGTCGCCCGCCGAGATCGTCGCGTCCAGCTCGAGCGACATGCTGAGGTCGGAGCTGCCGGCCGAGCCCTGATGGACCTCGACCGCCAACGTGTTCGTACCGGCGACCAAGGTCGACGGGTTGATCGAGAACGCAACATTCTCGGCAGCGCCGTCGACCGCCGTGGACGCGAACGTCGTGAACGTGATCGCGCCCGCCGGCATGTTCGTGCGCTGTACCTCGGTGCCGTTGAGGTACACGACCGCGCCGTCGTCGCGGATCATTCTCGCCGCGAGCGACAGCACCTGCCCGGGGCTCGCGACGTTGAACGTGTAGCGGAAGTACGTGGTTCGGTACTTGTTGGCCGCGTCGGGGCCGAACGAAACGACCGTTGCCTCGTCGCCGTCGCCGTAGCCCAATTGCATCGGGCCGGTTGCCCACGTGCCGTCGTTGAAGCCGCCGGCTCGCCATGCCGTGCCCTGGTTCGACCCGTTGTCGAGGTAGCGCCAGCTCGCGCCGGGCGCGACGAACGCGAGCGGTGTGTTCACCGTGACCGAGTTGCTGGAGCCGGAAGTGTTCCCCGCGACGTCGAGGGCCCGAACCGTGTAGGTGTACTGCGACCCGCCGGCTGCGGTGCTGTCGGTGAACGTCGTACCGGTGGCGAGGCCCACCACGACACCGTCGCGCAGCACCTGATACCCCTCGAGAGCCACGTTGTCGGTGGAACCGGTCCAGCTCAGCGAGACGCTCGTCGCGAATGGGGTTGCGGCGAGGTTCGTCGGTGTCGTCGGCGGCGTCGGGTCGGGCCCGAAGAGGGTCGGGAGGATCGCGAACCCTTGCTGGTTGCGTCCGCCGAACTGGGTGAACTCACCGCCGGCAACAAGGGTGTCGTAGGTCGAGTGGATGTCCCACACGCCGTAGAAGCTGTTGACGACCGGTCGGAAGGCGGGTTCCAGAGCGCCGGTCTGCGCGTCGGCCGCGAGCATCCGCACCGTGAAGTCGCCGGCGAACCCCTCGTGGAACGAGAAGTACACCGCGCCGCCCGCGTAGCGCACGGCTTGCACGTCGCCCTCGGCCTGCTGGAACCACTGACGGGTTCCTGTCGTCGCGTTGTACGACGTCGCCTGGTTGCCGTAACCGGCCTGCGCCGCGAACACTCGGGTGCCGTCGGGAGAGACGTCGAGGTCGATCACGGAGTACTGGAGATACTGGAACGCGATCGGCCGGAGCACGCCTGCCGTCGTGAGCGCCGCGAGGTAGGAGCGCGCGCCGCCACCGATGTTCAAGAAGTTCCCGCCGGCGTAGACCGTCTGACCGTCGGGCGAGACCGCGAGCGCGTGCACGGTCGCATCGGCGTTGGGGTTGAACGTCGTGCTCAGCGCGCCCGTGTCCTTGTCGAACGCGGCGATCCGACCCCTCGGCTGGCCACCCGCCGTCCCGAAGGCGCCACCGACATAGAGCTGCGAACCCGACAGCGCCAGCGCGTACACGTGGCTCGTGGTGTTGCCGGTCCACGTCGCGACGTTGCCCGTCGTGAGGTCGACGCGGGCAGTGCGCGCCCGGCTGACACCCTTGATCGTGGTGAACGAACCACCGACGAAGAGCGCGGTGCCGTCGCTGGCGAGGGCTCGCACGACGTTGTTCGTGTCGGCGCTGAACGCCGTGCGCAGCGCGCCGGTCGTTCGATCGAAGGCCGCGAGGTTCGTGCGGTTGACAACAGGCGTGCCGCCCGAGCCGCGAACCTGGGTGAACGAACCGCCGACGTAGACCGTGTCGCCGACGATGAGCACGGCACGCACCGTGCCGTTCGTCTGGTAACCCGCGACGGGAGCCGTCTGGTACAGGATCGTTGCGGCGTCGGCGGACGGCGCGACACCGGCGAGCAGCAGCGTGAGGGCGACGAAACACGCGACGAACCCGCCGCGTCGACGACCCGTCGACGACCCGATCATGATCAACCTGCCCCCCACACCACCCGGCTCATACGATGGCCGGCTCACCCGAAGGCCGGCTCACACGAGACCCGCGCCCGACTCCACCTGCCGCCGGCGCGCACTCTACACGTGGTTCGCGCCCGGGAACCAGGCGTCAGGGACCCTGCACCGACCCCGGTTCGGTTCCCGGTCGGGCGCGGGTTCGCTCGCGCCAGCACACGGCGATCGCGAGCCCGGTGACGACGATCTGAGGCAGCAGCCCGTAGTACGGAAGTTGGATCGCGAAGATGACGACGGAGATGTGCGCGAACAGGGCCGTCGGCGTCGGCGCCCGAGCCGTCGCGGCGAGGGCAAAGACCGTGAAGGCCAACAGCAACATCACGGCAGGGAATCCGTGCACGAACATCACGTACCAGAGCAAGCCGTGCGAGCCGACCTGGCGGTACAGGCCGACGTCGATCGGAGCGCCCCACCCCACGAGCGGTGATTCCTTCGTGTAGTCGAAGGCGGCCTCGTAGAGCGACGACCGGGTCTCGTTGCTCGCCTCCTGGTCCTGGAACCGTTCGGCGACGGTCGTACCCAGCGGGGTGAGCAACAGCGCGTTCACGACGAGCGCGGCGGCCACCAACACCCCGATGAGGAGCCGGAGGTCGCCGGCGAGCGCGCGCCGGATCGCGACGTAGGCGAGCGCCACCGACAGGCTGAGCCACAGGCCCCGGTTGACCGAAACGATGATCGGCACGATCGCGGCGGCGCCGATCAGCAGACCTCGCCGGCGCCTGCGGCGGTCGTGCGAGAGCAGGTAATCGACGAAGAAGAAGGGCGCGAGCAGGCCGACCGTCGATCCCCACCCGTTCGTGTAGGCCATCGGCGCGGCGGGGCGGGGCGCGTCGATCGTCACGAGCGTCTGGAGCTCGGCGAACCGGATGCGCGTGAGGTCGAACACGAACGGGATGTCGACGATCGCACGCGGCGCGGCCATCTGGAACACGCTCGGCGCGGAGAACCGCGGCAGCAGCATGGCGACGTAGCCGAAGCCGATGAGCGTGATGAACAGCCGGCCGAGCAGCCGCACGAGACGTGCGGTCGAGAACTCCGTCTCCGACGTGTTGACGACCCACAGGAGCACTGCGAGCGTCGAAGCGAAGAGGGTGTAGCGGTAGGCGAAGAGCGGCATCTCGCCAGGCGACAGGAGCAGTGCGCTCAGCGGGATCCAGCCGACGAGCAGCACGAGCGGGATCGCAACCGCGGGGACCGTCACGTGCCGCGTCGAGATGAGACTCGCGCCGAACACGATCGCCGGGAGCGCCCACATGAACGCATGGATGCCGAGCAGGTAGAGCACCGGCATGCCCGAGCACAACGCGATCAGCGGCCAACCGCTCGGTAGCAGCCGCGGGCGCGTATGACCGCGCGTGGGACCGAGGAAGCGGGTCGCGACGGCGGCCGTCATCGTCGACCGTTCCGCCCGAGCACGAGACGGTCGACGAGCTCACCGACGCGCGCGATCCCCGGCGCCGGTTCCGCGGGACTGGCGATCCGGTAATGCGTCGGGTCGGCGACGGCAGCGTCGAGCGCGCGGGCAAGCGCGGTCTCGGTCTCGACGAGCTCGACGAGCCCGCGACCCGCGACCAGCCGCGCGAACGCCACCTGGTGGCCGTCGACGTGCTCGCGCAGCTCGCGGCGTCGCGGCACAGCGATCGGTCGGAGACCCGCGAGCCGGCACTCCATCATCGTGCCGGGCCCGCATGCGACGACCGCTGCGGCCTGGGTGATCAGCGCGGCCAGCTCGTCGGTCGGGAGGAGCTCCACGCCGGACGCGATGCTGGGCGGCCGGGAGGTCCCGTGCTGGACGATCACCTCGAAACCCGGCAACGATCCCTCGGTCGAACGCGCGCTCACCCACCTGTCGATCCAATCGACGAGCCGGTCGAACCGGTGATGATCGGTGCCGACGGTGCCGACGATGAGCCGCCGCTCGCTCATCATGACCGGCTAGTACACGGAACCGACGAGCACCGACCCGCGGTAGAGCGCGAGTTGCTCTGGCCATTGCACGAGGAACAGATCGGTCACCGGTCGACACAGTCGCGCGGTCAAGGTCTTCGAGTCGATCCGGTCGTAGACCTCGAGGTACACCGTGCGGGCGCCGACGGTGCGCGCAAGCCAGAAGAATGGAACCGCGAGGCCGGCGCCGTCGCTGACGACCACCGCGGGACGTTCGGTGCGCAAGACCCGCCATGCCACGCGCACGTTGCGAAACAGGTTGCCGAGGTTGCGCGTGGTCGGATGGTGGCCGTAGTACACGCGCTCCGCGACGAGCCGCGCCGCGGCGTCGGGGAGGTCGAAGGTGACCCAGGCGCGATCGTGCTGTGACCACCATGGTTCGAGCCGGTGCAGCTGTGCCAGGTGCCCGCCGGCGGAGCACACGAAGAGGATCCGGTAGGTGTCGCCCGTCGTGAGCATGCCTCCTCGGCGGCGACCGAACATGCTCACCAGCGTTTGGGAAGCGGATCGACCACGACCCCTGCGAGGCTGGCGCCCACCCCACGCAGGGACTCCATGACCTCGGCGAGCTGCTCACGCCGCTGCTGCGCAGGGTTGAACGTCACGAGCACGGCGTCGACCTCGGAGCTGAGCTCGAGCGAATCGACCGACTCGGTCAGCGGCGGCCCGGGGATCACGACCACGTCGTAGCGCTCCGAGAGCGACTCGATGACCGACACGAGGCGGGGCGGGTCCGGGCTCGCGCTGTCGCCGAGCGCGACCTCACTCCACGGCAGGATCGCCACGAGATCGCGCTCCGCGATCAGCGTGAGGTTCGGCATGTCGGTGCGCCGGTCCGGCCAGATGAGCAGCACGTTCCATTCGGCCTGGCTGAGGCTCACCGCGAGGTTCGCAGCCAGCGTCCCTGCGCGGGCCGCGTCGTCGACCGAAGTCACGAGGAGGCGGCCGATCTTCGCCGGCCGGCGCGGCCACAGCCGGAGCCGCAGCTCGCGGAAGGCGTCGCCGCTGTGCCCCCGGGGCAATACCACCACCGGACGGCCGTCGCCACCCTTGGAACCCGGCCGAGCGCTGCCGCGTCCGGATCGTGGCGGTGCGATCTCCGCGATCGGCGGGAAGCCGAAGGTCTCCTCGAAATCCTCGTGATGGCGGACCATCCGGTCGGTGCGGTGGCGGACGAGCGCGGCAGCGAGGCCACCGAAGGCGCCGAGCATCGTGAGCGCGATCACAGTGACGGGCAATGACACACCGTTGGGGGCCGTCGGCAGCCGCGCCGGCCTGATCACCTCGCCCGGGTCGATATCGATGCCCTGCAGATCCGCGATCTGAGCTTCCGCGTCGCGCAGCTGCGCTCGGAGATCGCTGAGCTCGGCGTTCAAGAACGGGGAATCCGAGTTGTCTTCGAGCTGGGTCAGGACCTCCTCGATGCTCGAGTTGAGCGCGGTCCGCTGCGTCTCGAGCGCGCTGAGCTGCTTCTGCCGGTCGGCCTCGGCCTTGCTGCTCTTGTACTCGAGGTACGCCTCTGCGAACGCGAACGAACCCTTCTGCGCCTTCTCCGGCTTCCCCGCCGTGTACTGCGCGATGAGGATCTGGGTCTCCGGTGGGTTCTCGACCGTGAGGTGGCGGATGAGCTGGTCGGGCGTCTCGGTCGTGCCGATCTTGTCGACGGCGAGGGCGGCGACGACCGTGGAATCCATCAGGTTCGCCTCGGTCTGGGCGTTGATCTGCCGGTCGACGTCGCCAGTCGTGAAGAAGTCGGCCGTGATCGGCTTGATCTGCACCGAGGAGTTCGCCGTGTAGCTCGGCGTCTTGGTCAGCCCGTAGGTCGCGCCGAGCAGCAGACCGACCCCAGCGCACACCAGGATCACCCGCCGGCGGCGGCGGAACACCGACAGGTAGTAGGCGGCCGAGAATCCTGACTCGTAATCGTTCGCAGCCATCGGGGCTCCACGGAGACGTCGAGCGGTTCAGTTGATCCGTTCGGACGACGCCCCCGCGCGTCGTGTCGACGAATCCAGCACCCTAGGCGTCGGCTGCCGGCGCAGAGCACTGAAGAGGACATCCAGCTGAACCTCTCGGCGGTATCTCCTCAGGATCCACACATATGCACCCGTTCCGGCCCCCGCGACCACGGCGAGGACGCCGATCCTGTCGCCGCCCAGCAGCCTGCCGGCGAGCGCGGCAGGCGCGAAGGCGCCCGCCGCGGCCGCAGCCGCCACGAGCCTGGCACGGCCGCGTGGCGACACGCCGAGGGTACGGGCCGACTGCCATGCAGGCAGCAGCGTCGTGATGACGATCGTCGCCGCCCACACGGCTCCCGCCGCCGTGATCCCGTAGCGGCGGATCAGCAAGAGGTTTCCGGCGACGTTCACCGTGACCGACACGAGCGTGTTCGCGAGGCTCTGCCGTGATCGGCCACTCATCAGGATGACGGTGTCGGTCGGTCCGAACGGCGCAACCACGAGCATGGCCACCGCGAGGAACCTCAGCGCGTCGTCTGCCGCGACAAACTCATCGCCGAAGATCGAGAGCAGCGACGCGGGGAACGCGAGCACCAGCAGGTACACGGGCCAGACAACGGCCGTCTGCCAGGCTGCCGCCGCGCCGAGCAGCTCCGACGCGCGCGCCCGATCGCGCACGGCGAGCAGCCCGCTGATCTGCGGGCCGAGCACCTGCATGATTGCCTCGGCGGCGAAGATGCCGATCAGCAGGTAACGGGTGCCGGCGCCGTAGATGCCGGCCTCCTTGGTGCCGAGGATGATCCCGATCAACAGTGTGTCGAACCACAGGATCGTCACCTGGAAGACCTGTCCGAGCGCACGCGGGAGCGAGAACGCGAAGAACGAAGTCGCGAGCTGCCGATCGACGGCGCGCCTCGGCCGCGCGTCGTGGCGCTCGGCCCGGCGGAGCAGCCGTACGGCCGCCACCGTCGCGGCGACCAGCGCGCTCACCTGCACGATCGCCCAGGTGACGATGGCGGCCAGCACGCCCCCACCGGCGGCGGTCACGATGAACACCGCCACGACCTGAACGCTCGATTTCACGACCTTCTCGATGACGACCTGCGGCACCATCGTGTCGAAGCCGCGGGTGCCCTGCCAGAGCACCGCGTAGGTCGACGCGAGCGGCAGGAAGGGCGCGACGATCCGCAGCATCTCGGTGATGCGGTCGACATCGCGCCCTTGGCCGAACCACGAGGCGAGCGTCGGTGCCCCGGTCCAGAGCAGCCCACTCAGCGCGGCGCCGGCGAGCAGTGGCCCGACGACCCCGACGGTCATGAACGCGCGAAGTTCGCGTTCCTCCCCGACCGCGCGCGCACGGCTGATCATCCGGATCAGGCCGGTCGACGAACCCAGTTCGCCGAACTTCGACATGATGTTGAACACGACGATGACAGTGAGGAACTCGCCTGCCCGCGCGGCACCAAGCCGGTTGGCGACGACCGCGAGCAGCAAGAACTGCGTCGCGCCGTACACGACGGCGCCGACCATGTTCAACGCGCCGCCGCGCGCCACAGCGTGGAGGCGATTGTCGCCCTCGGCCTGATCGTTCATGGGGCATCGCCCGGTGAGATCAAGAGCGACGGATCGACGTCGCAGATCGGCTCGCGGCGCGCGCCGTCGAGCACGGCCATGTCGGCGCGGACACGAAGCTCGAGGCGGTGGAACGCGGCGATCGCGAGCCGCGCTCCGAGGTCGAGGCCGAGCGCTTCGAGCGCACCCTCCGCTGCGCTGCCGGCGCTTGCCATCGCGTCCGCCGCGCCGGCGCCCCTGGTCACGTGCGCGAGCTGGTAGTGCCAGTGCAGCGCGTCGAACCCGATCGGCACGTCCGGCCGGCTGTACTCCCAGTCCCAGATCCAGAGCTCATCACCGTCGAGGGCCATGTTCCACGGAACCCAGTCGCCGTGCCAGCGTCCGAACTCGACGACAGCGTCTCCGTGCTCGTGCAGGATCGCGCCGAGAGCATCCCCGAGCCGCGCCCGAACGGAGTCCGGTGTGCGAACGTCGATTGCCGCGACATCGGCCGCGAGCCGCGTGCAGTACCTGCTGTCGCGAAGGGTCGCTGCCACGATCGGCGCATCGATCGATGCGACCGCGCGGAGTGCCGACGGTGGAGCCACGAAGTTCTCGGGCAGGCGCCGGACGCCCGCTGGCATCGGTGCCGTGAGGCACACTGCCACGTCGCCGACGTCGGCAGCGGCGATCACGCGCGGGACGCGCGGCGACTCCATTCCCGCGGCGAGTTGGAGGGCCGTCGCCTCCGCGTGCACCTGACGCCGGGTGACTCGATCCCAACCGAGCTTCGCGTAGCCGAGGGCGGAACCGTCGGCATCGAACAACTGCAGCACCGGCGTCGCGAATGCGCTGTCGCGGCGCACGCCACACGCGAAGTGCAGCTCGGCGACGCCAAGCCGATCACGGAGCCATCGCACGACCTCGCCGTCGGCGAGCCCAACCTTCCGCCCCGGAAGGCGGGACAGGATGCCCACGCCGGCGAGCATCGCCAAGGCGCGCCTGGCCAGGCGTTGGGGGCGCGCCCGGAGCGCGCCGTACGCGCCCAGCGAGGCCATCGACGCCCGACGCGGCCCGAGGGGGATCAGGAAACGGTCGCGGTCCGAGATCGGCAGGACACGATGGGTGGGGGTGCTCGCAGCAACCGCTCCCGGTGCGAGCAGCGCCGCGACGAACTCGACGGCGTCGACTCGCAACGCGACCTCGCCGGGATCGGCATCGGCTTCCACACCGTGCAGATCGGCGCGCCGCCGGCTCATTGCATTCTCCCGCGGGGCATTCTCCCGCGGGGCACTCTCCCGCAGGCCACTCGCTGGCAGGCCACTCGCTGGCCGGGATTTTTCCGGAGGGGGTTTCCTCGACATTCGATTCCTCGGCGATGCTGCACGGCGACTCCTCGACCGGCACAAATCGCGCGCAGCGTCGCGGCCTGCGGCCCAGGAGTGCGCGAACCTCGCGCGAGACGACCGACCTGCACCCGATCGCACGCCTTGACCGGGATGCCCGGGATCGGCAAGAATACCGCCCGGGCTGAGGGCGGATGGAGTCCGTAGTGGGGGCAGAAGCAACCGCGTTCGTCGCCGAAACCCGGCGGCCTGCCGCGCTCGTCGATGTGACGAGGCAGCAGCCGTCGGTCAGGTTGCGAACGTTGCTGATCGTGCTGGATTGGGCCAGTGTGGCAGCTGGCTGGCTGGTCGGCGCATGGGTGAGTGGCGGTCGAGGATCGGCCGCCCTTGCGGGCGTCGGAGCAGCGGTGACGGCGCTGGCTCTCGCGCGCGCTCGGCTGTATCGGGCCCGTGAGTGCACGATCCGAGCAATCGAGACCGCGCGGATCGGTCGCGTGATCGTCGTCACCATGGTGCTCACGCTGGCTGCCGCGAGCGTGATCGAGGTCGTCCACCCGTTGCGCGTCATCGCATGGGGCGGGGTGCTCTCGCTCCTGTTGTTGCTGGTGAGCCGGGGCGGATACCGCAGCGTCTTGATGCGGGAGCGCCGCGCCGGGCGGTTCCTGCGGTCGGTGGTCGTGGTCGGTACGAACGACGAGGGACGCGATCTCATCGAGCTGATGGGCGAGAACGCGGCGTTCGGGTACCACGTGGTCGGTGTCGTGGGATCCCACGATCACTTCGTGGACGCACGGCTCCCTGTGCCGTATCTCGGCGACATCGACGAGCTCGAGATCGCCCTCGACCAGACGGGCGCCGGCGGCGCGATCGTCGCCGCGAGCTCACTGGCTGTGCCCGACCTCAACGACGTCGTGCGGCGCCTGCTCGATCGCGGCCGCCACGTTCAGCTCTCGAGCGGGCTCCGCCGATTCGACCAGCGGCGAGTCCTCCTCCAGGAGCTCGCCTATGAGCCCGTGCTCTACCTCGAACCCGCAGTGCTCTCCCGCTGGCAGGAGGGGGCGAAGCGAGTGCTCGACGTCGTCATTGCATCGATCGCGCTCGTGGTGAGCGCACCGTTCTTCCTCGCGGCCGCGATCGCGATCAAGCTCACGAGCCGCGGTCCGGTGTTGTTCGCGCAAGAGCGCATCGGGCGTCACGGACAGCCGTTCCGTGTCTTCAAGCTCCGCACCATGGTCGTCGGCGCCGAGGACGACGTTGTCACCCTGATGGAGAAGAACGAGCGAAACGGCCCGCTGTTCAAGATCACGGACGACCCGCGGCGGACCGCTGTCGGTCGCTTCCTCGAGGCTTCGAGCATGGACGAGCTCCCCCAGCTCTTCAACGTCCTGAAAGGCGACATGAGCCTCGTCGGGCCGCGCCCCGCGCTCAGAACCGAGGTCGAACAATTCGACGCGGAGCTCTTGGAACGGTTGAAGGTCCGGCCCGGTGTCACCGGTATCTGGCAGCTCGAGGCACGCGACGACCCGAGCTTTGCGACCTACCGGCGTCTCGACTTGTTCTATGTCGAGAACTGGTCGCTGTCGCTCGACGTGGCGATCGTTGTCGGCACCGTCGCCGACGTCTTGGTGCGCGGCGTACGCTCACTCGCGCCCAGCGCCGGCACGCAGCACTGACGCGACCGGAACGCCGGCACCGACTCCCCATCGCGAGGCCTCCCATCGCCGCATGACGCCCGATCTCACTGTCATCATCTGCACACACAACCGCGAACACCTGCTCCGCGAAGCGATCGACGCGATCGACGCGCAGGACCATCCGGGTGTGATCGAGACCGTGGTGGTCTACGACCGCAGCACCCCCGACCTGTCGTTGGAACGCGCTTCGGGCCCTCGCCCCGTGCGGGTCGTCGAGAACCAGCGGACGCCAGGGCTGCCGGGCGGGCGCAACACCGGCGTCGATGCTGCGAGCGCGCCGATCGTCGCGTTTTGCGACGACGACGATCTCTGGTCGCCCGACAAGGCCCGCCGCCAGCTCGCGGTGCTCGACCAACAGCCCGAAACGCAGACCGTGATCAGCGGCATGCGGGTGATCGTGGGCGACACGGTGGTCGACCGAATCGTGGGCGCCGACCGCATCACGTTCGACATGCTGCTCGCCGACCGGATCGCAGCCGCGCACATCTCCGCGGCGATGGTCCGGCGCGCGTCGTTCCTCGGCCCGATCGGGAGGGTCAACGAGGAGATCCCCGGCGGCTACGCCGAGGACTACGACTGGACCTTGCGTGCCGCGCGCGCCCATCCGATCGCCGTCGTCGACGAGCCTCTGGTCACCGTCCGGTGGGGCCTCGGGTCGTACTTCGCCGAACGCTGGTCGATGATCGATCAAGCATTGGGATACCTGCTCGACACCTATCCGGAGTTCGCCGCGCACCGCCGCGGCCACGCGCGGGTGCTGGGGCAACGCGCGTTCGCACAGGCCGCCGCGCGGCGACCCGGTGCAGGCTCGATGATCCGTGCGACGGTTCGCCGCAACTGGCGCGAACCGCGCGCCTACCTCGCGGCCCTCGTGCGGTTCCGGCTCCTGAGCCCGGCACGTGTGGTGCGCGTGCTCAACCGCCGCGGACGGGGGATCTGATGCTCCGCTTCCTCCGACGGCTCGCCGACAACCGGCGCCCTGACTCGCTGGCGAACCGGTACCGCCAGCGCCGCTTCGACCGGTTCCGCGAGTTCGTCGCCGACATGCCGCACCCGATCCGCGTGCTCGACATCGGTGGCCGGCCGGACTACTGGCGCCAGATGGGCGCCGCCACCAGCGGCGAGTTCGACCTCACGCTCATCAACGTCGAGCCGGCCGTCGAGGACATCACCGACGACGGCATGCGGTTGCTGGAGGGCGACGCCCGTGATCTCGCCGGGATCGGCGACGATGCGTACGACGTTGCGTTCTCGAACTCCGTCATCGAGCACGTCGGCGACATCGACGACATGGCGCGCATGGCGGCCGAGGTCCGGCGGGTCGCCGGCCGCTACTTCGTGCAGACGCCGTGCCGCACGTTTCCCATCGAGCCGCATTTCCAACTCCCGTTCTTCGCGTTGCTCCCCGAACGGACCCGCGCCTGGTTGACCCAACATTTCAAGGTGGGGCTCACCGGATGGAAGTCGCCGGATCGCGCCTCGGCGCTCGCGCGCGTCCGGCGCACGCGCCTGCTCACACGGCGACAATTCACATCGTTGTTCCCCGAAGGCGACTTGCAGCGCGAACGCGCCTTCGGGCTCACCAAGTCATGGATGATGCTCGGGCGGTCCCCTCACCGCCCGAGCCGATGATCAACCCGGGCAGTTGCCCGTGGAGCACACGTCGGTCGCACCCGGTGCTTGCCAGACCCTGACGTAATCGAACTCCACTGTTGTCTTCGGGAAGCGGCCGGTGTCGTTCACATCGGCCTCGAGGAACCCCACACCCTCATCGGTCCAGTCGTACTCCCACTCGTTGTTCGCGAACGCGAGATTCAAGATCAAGTGGTTGTACGCCTGATCGACGGTGGCGCCTGCCGGGGACTCGTAGTACTTGACGCCATCGAGGTAGAAGGCGTACTTCGTGGGAGTCCATTCGAAGCCGATGGTGTGGTAGCCGGCCGACAGATCCACGGAGTTGTTCTCGGCACAGCGGCCGGCCGTCGACGTGCTCGGCGCGGTCGGCCCCCAAGCGCGGCAGATCCCGCCGGAGTTGAAGAGGCCGACGTCGCCACCGTTGAGGTTGGTACCCGTGTGGGTGTTCCCCGAACCACTCGGCCACCAGTAGCTCGATCGGAACACGCGCGCGTTCCGATCGAAACCCTCCATCACGTCGAGCTCGTACGCCCAGGCCTGCCAGTCGCGGAGCCAGATGGCCGGCCACATCGAGAAGCCCTTCGGCATCTTCACCCTCGTCTCGACGTAGCCGTAGCGGAACGCGAAGCTCTTCGCGCTGTTCAACATCCCGGACGTGTACCGGTAGGGCACGAGCGTCTTCGTCGTGTTCGAGGTGTTGCACGAGTTGTTCAGCGCCTGGTTGTAGTGCTGCGGGTACTGCGCGGGCGGGTAGAGCCTGCACAGCGTGCGAACCGTGTAGAACTGGCCCGCCACGGTCTCCTTGTCGAGTCGCATCTGCAGCACGGAGAGCGGAGTGCCGTCGGAGTCCGACGTGATCACCGAGTTGTCCGGCTGGTACCACTGCAGCTCCGTGTTGCCCTCGAGCGTCATCGCTCCTGACCGCATCCCGGTCGACCATTTCGACGCGGTGAAGGCGCTGCTCGAGAACTCGTCCGCGAACACCATCGACCAATCGGCGCCGCCCGTCACGGCATCGGGCGGCTGCTCGCCACCCGACGTCCCGCCGCCGGGCGGCAGCGTCGTCGTGGTCGGAGGTGCCGTGGTCGGAGGTGCCGTGGTCGGGGGCGCGGTCGTCGGGGGCGCGGTCGTGGGAGGTGTGGTGGTCGGGGGTCCTGTGGTCGCGGTACCGCCGCCCGCGGTGCCGGAGACCACGAGCTGGGCCGGGAAACCGCCCTCGCGCGAGGTCAGGCTCACGGATCCACCCGGGCCACCGTCGAGCACGAGGTCGATTCCGCCGTCGCCGTCGGCGGCCACGGCCGCGGTGATGTCGACGTTCGTCCACGCACCCGCGGACGGGACGTTGATCGTGGCGATCGGCGCTCCCGCGGCGGCGCGGTTGTCCCACGTGAGGCCGGCTTCGTCGAACGGCGCCGACGTGGAGATCGTCACCGGTGCTGTCGTCGACGTGTCGGCGTGCACCCGCAGCGTCGCGTTGGTGACGTTGGCGATGCCGTCGACGTCGAAGTGCAGATAGGTGTTGCGATCGAAGCTGCCGGTGCCCACACGCAGGTACGTGTAATCGCCGTGCGGGATCGTCGGGGTCTCCTCCGAGGCGTACGTGTCAGCGTTCGTCTGCACCGTCACGGTGGTGGATCCAGCGTCAGGCGAGGTGGTCGACGCTGCTGCGACGCCGGTGAACACGAGCCGTGGCCGGCGCGATTCGACGTTGGCGTCGCCGGTCGCGAAATTGAACTGTGTGAGCTTGCCGTCGACGCTCCCCGGTGAGGACAGCCGGACGCGCAAGACGAACTTCGTCCCCTCGGTGTTGCGTACGAAGTCGCTGACGTCGATCGTCTGCGTACCGATGGTCGGGAGGAACGATGTGATCGCGGTTGCGCTCTTTTCGTAGTCGGTCTTGCCCGAGATCCCGCCGGCCCATCCGTCGATGCGCACGGTGCGCGACCCGAGGTAATCGGTGCGCCAGATCTTCAGTTGCAGCAGCGCGGTACCGCCCGCGTCTGCGATCGCGCGTGCCTTCGGCGTCAGCGCGAAGGGCATCATGAAGCGCAGGTCGTTGCCGTCGCCGGACATCTCACCGACGGAGATGCCGCGATTCCCCTTGCCCCAGTACCCGTGATCACCGACGCCGTCGCGGTTGTCGTCGAGCACGCCGCTGTCGCTGTCGGAGACGACGATCGTCTCGGTCTCGACATCGGCATCCGCGTGCGGGACGGCCAGGCCGGCGACCGGAAGGCACGCGACGGCGGTGAGGGTCAGGGCGAGGCGACGTTTGCGACGCTGCGACAACAATGGCTGCTCCTTGCACTCGGCTCCACTGGCCACGCAACGTGGTCTCAGCCCGGACAGAGGTCGACAATCCGTGAGAATTTCTTGAATCGCGGATTGCGCCTGCCGCGGTGAACGTCGCCGGTGCCTGACGCGGTACGGGGCGCCCGCAATGGGCGCCCCGCCGGGGAAATCGCAGTGTGCTGGCGGGCTACGAGAAGGTCGCCAGGAGTTGCAGGTTGAAGCTCAGGTCGGTGCTGTAGTTGCTGAATTGGTGCATTTCGACCGCAATCGTGTTCGTGCCCGCGACGAGCGTGCTCGAAGGGATTGCCACCGAAACCGCGGTCGTCTCACCGCTGCGCGTCGAGATGCCCGACGATGCGCCCGTCGAGTACGAGATCGTTCCCGCCGGCATGTTGTCGCGGGCGACCTCCGTGCCGTTGATGTACACGACGAAGCCGTCGTCGCGGATCACGTTCAACGTCAACGACGCGATCGCGGAGGGGTCGCTCACGGTGATCTGCCGCCGGAAGTACGACGTCCACGGTGTGGGGGTCGTGCCGGGCCAGATCACGGTTGCTTCGTCGGCGTCGCCGAAGCCGAGCTCGGCATTGCCCGACGCCCACGTTGAGTCGTCGAATACGCCGTCGCGCCACGCCGTGCCCTGGTCGACACCGTCGAAGCGCCACTTCCACGAGGCGCCGTAGACGACGAGGTTCGGGTCGCCGAGCGTGCCCGTCGCGACGGACCCCGGCGTCGATTCGTTGCCCGACGTGTCGACCGCGATCACGTCGTAGGTATACGACGTCGCAGTCGCCAGCCCGGTGTCGGTGATCGATGTCGACGTCGTGAAGAGAATGTCGCTGCCGTTGCGACGTACACGGTAGCCGGCCACGGCCGCGTCGTCGGTCGACGCCGGCCACGACAACGCGATGGAACTTTGTGTACGCGTACCGACCGACACCGCAGGTTGGCTCGGCGCGTTCGCCTCGACGCTCCCCTGCGCGAGCACCTCGAGGTCGAACGAGGCGTCGCCATTGTTGGTGCCGCCCTGGTGCAACTCGACCGCGATCACGTTGTCGCCTGCCACGAGATACGACGCGGGAACGCGCAGTGCGTTGTACGTCGTCTCACCGGAGCCGGAGATGAACGACGACGCGAGCGTGGCGTAGGCGAGCACACCGGCGGGCAGGTTGCTACGTGCCACCTCGATGCCGTTGATGTACACCGCGGCTCCGTCGTCGCGGCGCAGCCCGATCGCCAACGTCGCGTAGGCGGACGGGTCGGCGACGTTCACATGCCTGATGAAGTACTGGGTCGTGGTCGCGTTCGGGATCACGGTCGCCTCGCCACCATCACCCCAGCCCAGCTCGGCGTTGCCGGTCGGCCACGACGACGAGTCGTAGCCGGGCTGACGCCAGCTCGTCCCCGGGTCGGAGGCGACCGACCGGTAGGACCACGACGCGCCCTTGGCGACGATCGTGCCGAGCGTCGGCGGTGGTGGTGAGTAGCTGAGGGCGGCTGTCGTCGCCGAGCGGTTGCCGGCCACGTCGAGGGCGCGCACGAAGTAGCGGGTCGCTCCAGCCACGTCGGCGTCGGTGAACGTGGTGCTGTACGTGCTGCCGACGACCATTGTGCCGAAGGTCGGGTCGTCGCGAAGGATCTCGTACTGGATCGAGCCCGCGGCGTTGTCGGTCGAGGCCGGCCACGACAGCGTCACGTCGTCGCCGGTAACCGCCATCGACGCGTTCGGCAGGCTCGGCGGTGTGGTGTCGCGCGCGCAGAACTTCACGAAGCCGCCGTAGAAGTAACTGTTGTTCTGGTAGAGGTTCAGGTCGCCGCCTGCCCACATGCACCCGCTCGTGTCGACGAAGAGGTCCCAAGGGCCCTCGCTGCCCGCGCCCGTGGCCTTGAGCGTCGGCACGAACTCCGGCAGCGTGTCGAACGTCGCGGTGTCGTAGGCGCCGATGTACACGATCGCGCTCGTGGTCGAGTACCCGATCGGATCTGACCACGTGTTCGTGCCCTCGTACTGGTAGTTGTTGCAGTGGCAGGTCGCGTACAGGACCCCGTTCACCACCGCCCCGGCCTGGAAGTCGCCGCCTGACTTCGTGAGGTGGCTCTTCACGAACGAGTAGTCGCTCCGGTTGTACTTGTGAATGAAGTGCTGGGCGCCACCCTGGAACACGGAGTCGCCGTCTTCGATGATCACCTGCTGGTGTTCGGTGTCGGAGTTCATCTGGTAGTTCTGCAGCCCCGGCACGGCCAGCCCGCTCACCTGGTCGAC